>ERZ779697.308-NODE-308-length-26272-cov-2.52844_pt1 | contig 26272 bp, 20 predicted proteins | sample MGYA00511881_ERZ779697 | MGnify/ENA primary metagenome ERZ779697 (study PRJEB29588, sample SAMEA2148105) | human gut metagenome | biome: human gut; feature: human-associated habitat; material: faeces | place: Denmark | collected 2008/2010 ... | reverse complement strand
ATTCCACAATCGGAGAGGTATATTAATCCGGAATTGGAACAAAATCCGGGATGGTGAACCGTATCCCGGCGGAAATAATCCGCCGGGAGTTTAAATTATAAACAAATGAAACAAGTAGACATTTTTAAGCAAAAAATATTTACCGGAGACAAAAAACAAATGTTATTTTTCTGGAAGGCAATCAAAAATATGAACAAATATATATCTGTTTTTCTGATTTTTTTTCTTAATGCCTGTATTTCACCATCAGGATATTTATCATCCGATAATTCTACTTCATATTATTTTGATGCAACAAACGGAAGTGATGATAACAATGGAACATCTCCAGATAAAGCTTGGAAAAATTTAGCAAAGACTCGAGGTCTGAAACTCTCCCCAGGAGACAAGATTCTTCTCAAAAAAGGGGAGACATTTATCGGAGAACTTTATTTGAATGGGACAGGAACAGCGGAAGCTCCCATAATCATTGATGGATATGGAGATAAGGGACATGATCCTTGTATCATAGGATATGACCAGTCTCCTTATGCCGTGTATGTCTATAACTCTTCTCAAATTACCATACAAAATTTGGAGATAGTTAATACCGGAAAGGATAGATTACCTGGTAGGACCGGTGTAAAAGTTCATTTGGAAAACTATGGTACAGCTCGTTCGATCACGTTAAGAAATCTGTATATTCATGATGTGAACGGTAGTCTCGTAAAAAAGCAAGGTGGAGGATCGGGGATATATATTGTGAATGAAGGAGAGAAACCGAGTATCTTTGACGGACTGACAATAGAGAATTGTATTATTCGTCGTTGTGAGCGGAACGGAATAATTTGGTGGGGATATGTAACACGTGACTTTTGGCATCCGAATCGTCATGTTGTTGTACGAAACAATCTTATCGAAGGAGTTCCAGGAGATGGTATCGTTCCAATAGGATGCGATAGTGCTGTAATTGAGTATAATCGAATCAAAAATTGTCCGGACCTGTTACCTGATGGAGAATTTGCTGCTGGAATTTGGCCGTGGAGTTGTGACAACACACTCATACAGTTCAATGAAGTTTCCGATCATAAGGCTCCTGGCGATGCTCAAGGGTTTGATTCAGATAATAATTGTAACAATACTATTATTCAATATAATTACAGCCATGACAATGAAGGAGGCTTTCTGCTGATTTGTAATACCGGAGAAACAGGAATGCCAGAAAACATTGGAACAAATAACACGCTGATACAGGGTAATATCAGCATAAACGACGGAAATAGAACGAAGAAAATAGGAACAGGATTTTTTTCTCCGAGTATTCATATTTCAGGACCGGCTAAAGGCAGTACACTTCGGCATAATATCATTCATGTGACCAAGAAAGTCAATTCCGACGTACAGCGATGTTTGTTAAGCGCAACACAATCTTATGGAGATGCAGACAGTACAACAGTATGTGAGAACCTGTTTTATGTGGCAGAAAACAGCTGTTTCTTGCTTGGAAATTCAACAAATAATTTTTTTAAAGATAATTGTTACCTTGGAAATATCAAAAATATACCTGAAGACGAAGGGGCAACATATGAAAATAAAACATATAGCAATATGATAAAAAATGATCTGTCAGGGGTTGAATCGCTCAAGCCATTTCTTCATTCAGTCAATACTCCTACCGGAGAGTTACAGATTGTCGACAGTGATGCTATAAACTCGTTTTTTAGTAAATAAATAGTCAAAATAAAAAATATATAAATTCAAAATTGGATTATGTGGAAACTTTAAATTACTTTAGTATCAAAAAATGCTTGGGGCTTGCGTAAATAAAGAAAATCAAAAGATACAGGTTGCTATGTATTTAATAATGTATTAGAAATCTTTGTTTTATGAGTAAAATTTTAATACTATTATTATACTTATTTTTTATAACTTTTTGTGCCTATCCGGCATGGAATGATTATAATGTACGGGCGATCAACAATATAGAAGGTCTCCCTGATAAACATGTTAATCAAATTCTTCAAGACAGTGACGGATTTATGTGGTTTGCCACAAACAATGGTCTCTGTCGCTATGACGGATATGAGTTTAAGACATACAAGTCATCAAGCCAATTTCCGGAATTGTTGCAAAGTAATATTGTAAATGCAATTGTTGAAGACATTGATCATAACTTGTGGATCGGGACTGAACAAGGGTTACACTTTTTGGATAAATCGACCGACAAGATTGTTTGTATCAGCAATGACAGTCTTCCTAACTCTTTTATACATTCTTTGCTGATCTCTCGTGACAGTACGTTATGGGTAGGAACACAAGTTGGACTTTTAAAATATAATAGACAAACCGGTTCTTTTTTCCAATATAAAAATCGTCCCAATGATGAAACATCCATAGCAGGAAATTCAATTCACGCATTACTGGAAGACAAATCAGGAGATATTTGGGTGGGAACATTTGATAATGGAATATGCCGTTTTGATGTGAAAAAACAACGTTTTTACCAATATCCTGAAGTAACCGTTTTGAATAGAACCAATTTTTTATTGCAAGACACAGCTGAAAACATTTGGATATGCAACTGGGGTAATGGTGTATCCAAAATGAACAATCGGGAAACTTCTAAACACGCCCGATATACTCAGTTCGGGTATGAAACTGATTATGAGTGCATTTTCAAATGTTTACAGCAACTTCCGGACAAAAACATTTTAGTAGGGACTAATCAAGGGCTATATAGGATAGATAATAACAATAAACTGATACCAATTAATACCGATGTTTATTCGTCTGGTTTTATTTCCAACGAGGATATTAATGATCTATTCATTGACAATCAAAAGAATATTTGGATAGCAACAGCAAATTCAGGTGTTTATATCGCGTATAAAGAAAAAAAGATCTTTACCAATTACCCGATGAAATCTTCATTGGAGCCATATCAAAACTTAAAAGTGAATGCGTTGTATGAATGGAATAAAAATGTTTTATTACTTGGAGTCGATAAAATCGGGTTTTCCTTTTATGACAAAAAAGTGGGAAAAAATACCGGTTATAAAGAAATATCAAAATATAATGAACTATTTAAACAATGGCCTGGAAATGTGCAATTTATATTCAAACATCCGTCTAAAAAGGAATTATGGTTTGGTACACAATTTGGCGGATTGATAATTTGTCAGTTAAAAGATAGAGAAATCTCGTCCTGCCAGTATTATCTTCATCATTTAGGAAAAACAAAAATCGGAAGTTGTATTAATTCTATCATAAGTGACAAGGATGGCAATATTTGGATCGGCTCTGATGAGGGACTAAATATTATTACGACTAATAATGATACACTTTCTTATGATACTTATAACCGCATACAGTGTATTTATCAGGATCACACAGGTACAGTAGGCTCGGAACTTACTTTGATGGGCTATACAGTCTGGCATCAGGATCCAATGTGCATAAACTGTCTTTTAAAACTTATAACAGTAAAAACAAACTGCTTGTTGCTGATGAGATCATGTGTATCTATGAGGATAAAATGGGGAACCTTTGGATTGGAACAAATGGTTATGGCTTACAGAAGTATAACCAAGAAAAAGACTGGTTTGAACCGGCTCCTAATATACAGGAAATACCTAGCGATATCGTTTTTAATATAACGGAAGTGAACGGGACTCTTGTCTTAGGAACTAATAAGGGAGTGGTGTTGTATAACAGTCAGACTCATAAATCACTTATTTTTGATGATAGAGATGGAATGTTGGATAAAAGCTGTTTAAAAAATTCAATGTTCAATGACAAGAAAGGACAGATCTATTACGGAACCCCTAGTGGTTTCTGCATATTTCATCCAAACTTGGTGAACTATGACTCAACCCATACTCCAACTATCATTAGTGATTTTAAGATTTTCCACAAATCTTTTGATGAACTGCCGAATAAGAAGAAAAAACAGTTATCTGGAAAAACTCATCCACTCTACTCTAAAAACATTACTCTGACTTCTTCTGATAATAATATCGGGATCAAATTTGCCGCACTTTCTTATGTACATCCTGAAAAGAAAAAATATGCTTACAAATTGGAGGGATTTGACAAAGATTGGATCTACACGGATGCGACATCACGAACAGCATTCTACACCAACTTACCTTCAGGTGAATATCGTTTTTTGGTCAAGACATTGAATGAAGGTAGAGTGGAAAATGAAAATTATGAAGAATTCGGCATAAAAGTGCTTCCTCCTTTTTACAAAACGAATTTGGCTTTGGTATGTTATCTGTTTTTGATAACTATTTCAGGTTATGTTTTTTATCGTTTTCAAAATTATAGGTATAAATTGAAAGAAGCTGTGAAGGTCGAACAAATAGAGAGAATAAAAGCGGAAGAATTACATCAATCCAAGTTCAAATTTTTTGCCAATATCTCTCATGAATTCTTGACGCCGTTATCTATTATCAGTTGCTCCATTGAGGAGCTTAAGCGTATGTATAATATTGATAATAAAATATTAAAAGCGGCCCAGTCGAATACGATCAGACTTAATAGGTTGATTGAAGAGATTCTTGATTTTCAAAAACTGGAAAACAATAAATTAAAACTCAACATATCTTATGGAGATATAAGTTCTTTTGTCTGTAATCTTTGTCAAGAGAACTTTGCTTTATTAGCAAAGAATAAAAATGTCAGCTTATGTATGCAGTCGGAACCTGAACATATCGCTGCTTGGTTTGACACGAATAAAATCGATAAAATTTTATATAATTTACTTTCTAACGCAATAAAGTTCAGCTATCAGGATGGTAGGGGAAAAATAGAGATTCTCCTTAAAGCAGAGGATCAGGAAAGTGAATTTCAGTATAAAACATTACTTATTAAAATCAGAAATATAGGAAAAGGTATTGCAACCGATGAATTACCTTATATATTTAATCGTTTTTATGAAAACAGTTTTAAACAATTGGGCCTTAAAGGGAATGGCATAGGACTAGCATTAACTAAAAGTCTTGTCGAATTGCACAAAGGAACGATTAGTGTAACTAGTGAACTGGAAGAATGGACAGAATTTACAATCAGAATACCTATCAACAAAACAAGCTATAGCAACGAACAAATAAATGAAACGATAGAACATCGTTTCATTGTAAACGACTCGCCTGAAGGAGCAGCCATCCAACAATCACAGTCCAATTCTGAAATTCAAAAATCTTCAAAACAGAATTCCGTTTTGGTTATTGAAGATGATCAAGACTTGCGAGATTCACTTCAGCGTTTGTTACAAGAAAAGTATACGATATCAATGGCCGCTAATGGGGAGGAAGGACTGAAACTTGTACAAGACATTAAGCCTGATCTGATTCTTAGTGATGTCATGATGCCTATCATGGATGGATTCGAACTATGTAAACAACTCAAGAGAAAGAAAGAGACAAGCTGTATTCCGATTATACTTCTTACGGCAAAAATAAATGATAAAGACTATTTGGAAGGATTGAACTGCGGCGCAGATGCATATATAACCAAACCATTTAATTTTAACGTGTTACAAGCAAATATAGACATGGTCATCTCTAATAGAAAAAGGGTTATAGATAGCTTTAAATCCAACCCTTTGACACAGAATATAGATATTACGATCTCATCATACGATGAAAAGTTTTTGAAAGAGGCCATGGATATTGTAAAAAAGAATATGGAAAATCCCGAGTTTGATGTCAAACATTTTTGTGAAATTATGCAAGTGTCCAATTCTATGTTATACCGCAAGTTGAAGTCTTTGGCAAATATGTCTCCTAATGAATTTATCCGTAGTATACGTTTGAATACAGCAAAAGAACTCATTAAACAAAGAAGGGGTAATGTTTCAGACATTGCCTATTTGGTAGGTTTTAAAGATGCACATTATTTCAGTGTTTGTTTCAAGAAAGAATTTAACATGACACCAGGAGAATATATGGAAACTATATGTTCTTAGCTTTTGGGAAAAAATAAAAAGAAGTATTCTTAAAGTCTATTTAAACACAAAAGTTTCATCCATACACCTCAAAAATTTCCACAAAAAGTTTTTGTGGAATAATTTATTCTTGTATTTTTGTACTATAATAGTAGTACAATATTAATATAGAATAATATAAAATCATATGATCAAGTTTTTATTAGATTACTCTAGCGGTATGCCGATATACCGCCAGATCATTGATCAAATCAGGTTTGGCATAGCATCCGGGCAACTTAAGTTGGGAGAACAGCTTCCTACGGTCAGAGCACTTGCCGTAGAGTTAAAGGTAAACCTAAACACGGTATCCAAAGCTTATAAAGAATTGGAGATCAAGAATATTTTGGAAACTCAGCAAGGAACCGGAACGTTTATTAGCAAAACAGATCATGTAGTACTGGAAAAAGAACGGGAAGACAAGTTAAAAGAAATTTGTACACAATTTTCTTCCGTTGTACTGAGTTACGGTTTCAGCCTAAATGAGGTTATTCGAGAATTAAAAGATATCGAAACTTCTAAAAAACAATGAATATGACAACAAATGTAATTAACAAGGGTTGGTTCAATCCCATATCCCTTTCCGTATTGCTGATACTGGTTATCGTATCAGCCGTTTTGTATGTTTCGAAGATTATAAACATACCGATATTCATCCTCTTGCTTCTTCTTTCCGGGTTGGTGACTTCTGCAATCCGCATAGCCGACCAATGGGAACGAGCGGTAGTCCTTCGTATGGGGAAATACAACGGTTTGAAAGGTCCCGGCCCCTTTATGATTATCCCGGTTATAGACAGTGTATCGACTTATATTGACCAGCGTGTACGGGTAAGTGCATTTAAGGCCGAACAAACTCTAACCAAAGATACGGTTCCGGTAAATGTGGATGCAGTCGTATATTGGACCGTCTGGGACGTGGAAAAAGCTGCATTGGAAGTACAGGAGTACCAAAAAGCGATCGAACATATCACACAGACTGGTCTAAGAGATACCATCGGTAAGCACGAACTGTCGGATCTCTTGCAGGAACGCGATAAGATAGCTGAGGATTTGCAACAGGTCTTAGACAGAAATACGAATCCGTGGGGCATCACATGCCAGACTGTCGGTATCAAAGATATCGCCATTCCGCAAGACCTGGCCGAAGCAATGAGCAAAGAGGCCCAGGCCGAACGTGAAAGAAGAGCTCGCGTCATCTTGGGAACAGCAGAAACGGAAATCGCAGAAAAGTTCGAACAAGCCAGTAAGAAATATACCGACAATCCTGTGGCATTGCATCTTAGAGGGATGAATATGCTGTTCGAAGGCTTAAAAGAAAAAGGATCGATGGTTATCGTACCGAGTTCGGCACTCGACACCATGAACTTAGGGGCTATGGGAGGCTTGGTTTCATTGGCTAAGAACAACGAGACACCGAAATAAACTATTTTCTAACAACAAAAAATCACCATTTATGGAAATACACAAACAAGGGATTACTTTTGTACTCCTTCTATTAATCTTTACAAATTGTTCACGAAAACCATCGCTGCAATGGATTCCCTTCAGTTGGGAAGGTGATACAATTTCGGGGATATACATTGAAAAAGCTTTTCTAAATGTTCCGGTAAAAATAGAGAATTTACCCTACGAATTCACAATGCAGTTTGATTTAGGAGCATATAATTCTGTCTTTTACGGGAATACTTTTGCTCCTTATCTCAAAGAAGCCCCATCTTTAATGAACAAAAAAGATTCAACCGGGATGTATAAGAATGTCAACCTGCAAATAGGGACAGTGGAGTTTAGCAATGCCAATATCGGATTCATGCAGAATTTCGGAAATAAAATCCCTAAAGATTCACTTCATTCAAATACCCCCAAGCATATTGGAACGATCGCATCCGACATGGTGCAAGATAAAGTCTTAATCATTGATTACAAATCAAACAGGCTTGCAATCACAGACTTTTTACCGGCTGAATACGAAAATCTGCTGGCTGAAGAATTTGAATCAGAATATGGGGAAATAAAATTGCCTTTACGGATTAATGGAAAAACATGTAAAGTATTGTTCGATACAGGTTCAAGCCCTTTCCAGTTAATAACGACACAAGAAAGAGCTTGGAGCGTATCAGACCTTACTATTGTCGACTCTCTAAGCGGTCCTTTATGGTGGGGACAAGAAATAACATTTTATGGCTTTAATGTAACCAAACCGATCGAGTTCGGCGGAAAAGCCTTGAACAATTCGAAAGTCTACTACGCCAAAGACGGCCTTTGGGATAGTATTTATAGTACCCTCGATGTCTGGGGAATAACCGGAAATGCTTATTTCTTTGAAAACACCGTGATTATCGATTACAAAAACAAACTATTCAGGATAAAATAAAAATTCGAACCCATACTTCTTCATTCAGATGCAAGCGTAAGTTGTTTTCTACATTGCCGTATATATTCCCGACAACGTCAAATATATTCTCGACAACGTCGAAAACAACTTACACTTGCATCAAAACAAAAACACATTGCCATCTTACATCAAACCTTTGCCAGAGCTTGGTCTAGGTCATCAATGATATCATCGATATATTCAGTACCTATACTCAGGCGCACAGTGGAAGGAGTGATATGCTGTCCGGCCAACTCTTCCGGAGTCATTTGAGAATGGGTAGTCGTATACGGATGGATCACCAGGCTCTTCACATCAGCCACATTGGCAAGAAGGGAGAATATTTCCAGCGAATCGATAAACTTCCAGGCCGCTTCCTGCCCGCCTTCGATCTCGAAAGTGAAAATACTTCCGGCACCTTTCGGGAAATACTTTTTATAAAGTTCATGGTCTGGATGGTCTGGAAGAGCCGGATGGTTCACTTTGGTTACTTTCGGGTGTTTGGATAAATACTCGACGACTTTCAGAGCATTGGCAACATGACGTTCCACGCGGAGAGACAATGTTTCCAGACCTTGCAGCAGGATAAAAGCATTGAAAGGCGAGATCGTAGCTCCTGTATCACGCAGAATGACAGCCCGGATACGAGTGACGAAAGCTGTCGGACCCGCCACATCGGCAAAGACCGCCCCATGATAACTTGGGTCCGGTTTGCCCAAGGTCGGGAACTTATCGGCATTTGCTTTCCAATCGAAATTGCCACTGTCCACAATCACTCCTCCCAAGCTCGATCCATGTCCGCCGATAAATTTGGTGGCGGAATGAACAACAATATCGGCCCCGTGCTCGATCGGACGGATCAGGTACGGTGTACCGAACGTATTATCCACTATCAACGGAATATTATGACGATGGGCCACCTCCGCCACAGCATCGATATTGGTAACATCAGAATTAGGATTACCGAACGTTTCGACATACACCGCTTTCGTATTCTCCCGGATAGCAGCCTCCAACGCCTGCAAGTCATTGACATTTACAATCGTGTGGGTAATGCCCTGAGTCGCTAACGTATGCGTAATCAGATTGAAGGAACCGCCATAGAGATTGTCGGCAGCCACAATATGATCACTCACTCCAAGTATATTCTGCAAGGCATACGTCACGGCCGCCGCACCGGAAGCCACCGCCAGACCAGCCACTCCCCCTTCGAGAGCGGCAACACGCGCTTCGAAAACTCCCTGGGTCGAATTGGTCAGGCGGCCATAAATATTCCCGGCATCACGAAGGCCGAAACGGTCTGCCGCATGTTGTGAATCATGAAATACATAAGATGTTGTCTGATAAATAGGGACGGCACGAGCATCTGTTGCGGGATCGGCCTGTTCTTGCCCTACATGAACCTGTAATGTCTCGAAATGTAATTTCTTTGTTACCATAGTCGTATTATTTTAAATTGTTCTTCTTGCTCATTTTCCAGCAAAACTATAGCAGACAGAGATATCAGACAAGATATATGGAAAATACAGAAAATAACGCTATTTTTACGGTCGTCAACAGAACGCATAAACTGTATCAGGATCGAAAAAAGGATTCTGATAGAATTTTATTCTTATGAACACACTTGAGAAATTAGACAAAGTAGACTTGCAGATCCTCCGTACCCTGCAATCGAATGCCCGGCTCACCACAAAAGAGCTCGCCGCGAGTGTCAGCCTCTCGTCGACACCCGTATTCGAACGCCTGAAACGCCTCGAAAACGGAGGATATATAAAGAAGTACATTGCCGTGCTGGACGCCGAAAAGCTAAACCAGGGCTTCGTGGTCTTTTGCAGTGTCAAGTTGAGGAGACTGAACAAAGAGATTGCGGCGGAGTTCACAAGAATCATACAGGAAATTCCGCAAGTCACAGAATGCTACAATATATCGGGAAGTTACGACTACCTGCTGAAGATCCATGCACCGAATATGAAGTATTACCAGGAGTTTATCTTGAACGTGTTAGGCACGATCGACAGCCTCGGATCGCTCGAAAGCACCTTTGTGATGGACGAGGTAAAGCATGAATACGGAATCCATATTTAAACGCCGCCCCGTCCCTATCTTACATTTATTACTTCAATGCATAAATCCGCTGGATGATGTCCACAACCTTCATGCCTTCCAATACGTTGGTCGTAATACATTCCGAACTTGCACCGGAAAGGACACGGACCACATTGCGGATCACGAAATTATGGTTCTGGGCGGAACCTTTATAAGGGCCGTAGTCATTTCCCGGATTCGTCGGCGCCAGTTCCGGCATTTCATAATCTTTGATATGGCAGTATTCGACTTCGTTCATATACTGTCCGCCGATTTTCACGCTACCGTTCTCCGCCACAATCAGCATACTGCTTTCCATGTTCCTGTTCCAGACAGAAGTGGAATAGCTCAGGCTCCCCATCCCGCCGTTCACGAAGTTGAAATTCACAAAGCCCGAATCTTCAAAAGCCGTAAGTCCGGCATGGTTGAAATCGGCAAAGCGAGCCTGGATATTGCAGATATCCCCGAAAAGCCAGTACATAATGTCGATAAAATGGGAGAACTGGGTAAAAAGCGTCCCTCCGTCCAAAGCGGCATCGCCATGCCAGCCACCGGGTTTATAATAGCGCTCGTCACGGTTCCAATAACAATTCAACTGGACCATATAGATCTTGCCTAACCTACCCGAATCCACCATCTCCTTGATCCAGACGGAAGGAGGAGAATAACGGTTTTGCATGACGCAGAACACCTGTTTACGGTATTTCAGCGAAGCATAGACCACCTTCTCGGCATCGGCAAGCGTCAGTGCCATCGGCTTCTCGATCACGACGTTGAATGGCCATTGCTGCATGCAAGCCGTTCGGGGTACAAACATTTACGACATCTATGGAAATTCCGCTCTGCAATAGCTCCGTCAGGGATGAAAAAAACGGGACATCGTATGCCTCAATACCCAATTCCTCACAGGGACGAATATCACAAAGGGCCACCAATTCGGCTCCCGGATCGCGTGTCACCATCTCGGCATGACGTTTGCCGATATGGCCACAACCGATAACTGCAAATTTTATCTTTTTATCCATAAGCATTCGATGGGGGGGATGTCAAAATCTCCTTGTCCCCGTGCTTGACGCGGGGCCGCAAAAGGACAGACCTTATCAATCAGATTTTTATAGGGTCGGTTCTCAAGCGCGGGAACAGGATAGTTTCGACACACCCCCTTTTTTAGAGTTTCTGTTATATATTGCTGTTGTCCGAGGGACATTTCCGTATGAATAGGCAGGGAAAGGACGGATTCGCACAAACGGGTGGAGACGTCCAAATTGCCGGATACACGGGAGATATGCCGGTAAGCTTCCTGATGATGCACTGGTACAGGATAATAGATCATGGAAGGGATTCCCTGTTCTTTCAACAGGCATTGAAGGACATTCCGCCTGCCGTCTTTTACCTGGACCGTATATTGGTGATAGACATGAGTCGAAAATATCGATCTCGCAGGGAGAACCAACGAATCGCAGGAGGACAAAGCTTCATCATACCGAGAGGCAACTTGCCGACGGGTTTCCGTGAACTCCTCCAGATGCTTCAACTTCACATCCAGCACAGCAGCTTGCAACGTGTCCAGACGGGAGTTGCATCCGATCCGCCTATGGTGGTATTTGCATTCCTGGCCATGATTGGCAATCATGCGGATACGGGCAGCCAACGCCTCGTCGGAAGTCATCAACGCCCCCCCATCGCCATAGCAGGCCAACGGCTTGGATGGAAAAAAAGATGTCGTCCCGATATGTCCGATCGTCCCGGCCTTTCGTACCCGCCCGTCGGAAAAGATATAATCGGCACCAACGGATTGGGCGTTATCTTCCACTACATACAGATGATAGACATCTGCCAAAGTCATGATCGGCTCCATATCGCAGGCTTGTCCGAACAGGTGGACGGCCACGACCGCCTTTGTCCGTTCCGAAACAGCCGCTTCTATTTTCCGGGGATCGATATTAAAGGTACAGGGATCGACATCCACCAACACGGGCGTCAACCCTAACAAAGCGACAACCTCGGCTGCCGCTATATAAGTAAATGCCGGCAGAATCACCTCATCGCCAGGCTGAAGCTCCAATGCCATCAGAGCAATCTGCAAAGCGTCCGTCCCGTTAGCACAAGGAATCACGTATGGAACCTGAAGATAATCAGCCAAATGCCCGGCAAAGGATTTCACCTGCGGACCATTGATAAAAGCACAACTGTCGATCACCGCCTGCATGGCCTCATCAATCTCCTCTTTGAACCGGAGATATTGTCCATGCAAGTCGACCATCTGTATCTGTTCTTCCAACATTATATTATCTGTTTTCCGATTAATTAATCCTTCGTCACTACAACGAAGGATTAACCAGATTATTTCACCTCGCTGCCCGGTTTCACCTCTTTTTCAGGAGTGATGACAGCCAGTTTGCCGTCGAAGTTTTCTGCGGAAAGGATCATTCCTTCGGAAACGATACCTTTCAACTTGCGCGGAGCCAGATTGGCAATGAAGCAAACCTGCTTGCCCACAAGGTCTTCCGGCTTGTAATGTTGAGCGATACCGGAAACGATCGTACGTTTTTCCAGACCGTCATCAATACGGAACTGCAACAGCTTGTCCGCCTTAGGCACTTTCGTACATTCCAACACGGTCCCGACACGGATATCCAGCTTCATGAAATCATCAAACTCGATATTCTCGCGGATGGGTTTCGCCCTGTAGTTTGCTTCCTCGTTTGCTTTCTTCGTGTCCAACAGCTTTTGCACCTGTGCTTCGATCACGCTGTCTTCGATCTTCTCGAACAGCAGTTCCGATTTACCCAACTGATGGCCGGCTTCCAACAGATCGGTCGATCCCAGACGGTTCCAGCCTAACGGTTCCACATTCAGCATCTTGTTCAATTTCTCCATGCTGAACGGCAGGAATGGTTCGAAAGCGATTGCCAAATTTGCCGTGATCTGCAAAGCGATGTTCATGATCGTGGCGACACGCGCCATATCGGTCTTTGCTAATTTCCAAGGTTCAGTGTCAGCCAGGTATTTGTTTCCGATACGAGCCAAGTTCATGGCTTCTTTCTGTGCGTCACGGAAATGGTAGGTATCCAGCAGACGTTCCACGTCAGCCTTTACATTCGCAAAGTCGGTCAATGTCTGACGGTCATAATCGGTCAGCTCACCGGCAGCCGGCACCTTACCTTCGAAATACTTTTCGGTAAGCACCAAAGCACGGTTGACAAAGTTACCTAAGATGGCAACCAACTCATTGTTATTGCGTGCCTGAAAATCTTTCCAGGTGAAGTCGTTGTCTTTTGTTTCCGGAGCATTGGCCGTCAAAACATAGCGCAACACATCCTGCTTGCCCGGCATATCCACCAGATATTCGTTCAACCAGACAGCCCAGTTGCGGGAAGTCGAGATCTTGTCGCCTTCCAGGTTCAGGAACTCATTGGCCGGCACATTCTCCGGCAGGTTATAAGAACCTTCGGCTTTCAGCATGGCCGGGAACACGATACAGTGGAACACGATATTATCCTTACCGATGAAATGTACCATCTTGGTTTCAGGATCTTTCCACCAGGTTTCCCAACTTTCGGGGAGCAGTTCTTTCGTATTGGAGATATATCCGATAGGCGCATCGAACCAGACATACAGCACCTTCCCTTCCGCACCTTCCACCGGCACGGGAATCCCCCAATCAAGGTCGCGGCTTACGGCACGAGGCTGCAATCCCATATCCAGCCAACTCTTGCACTGTCCGTATACGTTCGGTTTCCATTCCTTATGCCCTTCCAGTATCCACTGGCGCAGGAACGGTTCCCATTTATCCAAAGGAAGATACCAATGTTTGGTTTCCTTCATCACCGGCTGGCTACCACTGATAGCGGATTTCGGGTTGATCAGGTCCGTCGGGCTCAAAGAGGTACCGCAGGCTTCGCACTGGTCGCCATAGGCTTTTTCATTGCCGCAATGCGGGCAAGTCCCGGTTATATAACGGTCGGCAAGGAACTGTTTTGCTTCCTCGTCGTAATACTGTTCGCTCGTTTTCTCGATAAACTCTCCTTTATCGTATAAGGTACGGAAGAAATCCGACGCCACCTGGCGATGTGTAGCCGAAGTCGTACGGGAATAGATATCGAACGAGATACCAAACTCCTCAAAAGACTTCTTGATAATACCATGATAACGGTCCACCACATCCTGCGGCGTAATCCCTTCTTTCTTCGCTCTCAGCGTGATAGGCACTCCATGCTCATCCGATCCACCGATCATCAAAACTTCTTCCCCCTTCAGGCGAAGATAGCGTGCATAAATATCAGCAGGCACATACACCCCGGCCAAATGTCCGATATGCACCGGCCCGTTCGCATACGGCAACGCCGTAGTTATCAGCGTTCTCTTAAACTGTTTTTCCATACCTTGTGTTCTCTTTTTGAGAGGCAAAGGTACACATTTATTGCTTAACCTAAAAAGAAAGGAATATCATTAGTTGTTATAATCCGACTAAGGATACACTAAACAGGTTATCGCTAATCATAAGTCAATTCCATTTCGTCCAAATAAAGTGTACTACCTTCCCCTCCTGTGAAATAATCACCATATTTGCTGGCTGTAGCCACAATGACAAGATATTTGGGTTTACGATAATCACGGTAATCTAACCGGATTGTATATTCCTCATAACCGGATATGGTCTTAGCGGAAATGAACTCACCATAAGCAATAACATTTTTATCATTCTTGCTAAACAGCTGCCGTTCCGACTTCTTTGTTTTGATCTCATAAGGTTCTGCCTTATCAGACAGAGCCACATAAATATGACAAGAATCCGGTCTGCCCAGCAAATAATTGTAATCGGAATCGTTACTTTTATTTATCTCAGCCGAAGTATATTTGTATTTAAACTTCAAACCTGTCGGATAAGTTTCAAATGGACGCCCAAAGCTCAAGACGCCATTAGTACCATCTGTACGGACATACGAACCGGCAAATATATTACCAGCCGCAAACTTACCGATACCGGCAACTCCGACAAACCGCGATTCTAACTTGGCTGCCTTTCCGGTTCCGTTACTCGTATCACCTGTCGGAATCGTATTGCTGTCTCCCAAAGTAGTAGCTCCTTTATTTCCCGTATCCCAAAAAGAAACACCTGTTGCCAACCACGGATTCCACAATTTACCATCTTGATGCCAATCGTCAAAACCCCCATTGGTCAATGGCACTAACGCAGCGGTCTTACACTCCACCTCTTCTCCAGCTATATCATCAATCACAACACGATATACATACGTCGTACCCGGATTCAAACCAGTTATTGTGGCTGTGAAGGAAGTACCGTTGACAGTTACGGAACTTGCCGGAAGCGTCTGCCAACCATCATCCACCCGCGTTTGGGACGGATTCTTTTCTCTATATTCTATTACCGGAATCTTACCTTCTTGAATCATTCCGGTTACAATGATTCGATTGGCCATCGCAACCGTTTCACCACCGGAAACAGCACCACCTTCCGTATGCAGAATTGTCACTTTCCAAGTTTCCGTTACTCCAAAACGAGTCACTTCAAATGAGCAAGGACGCGAAAAATTCGTTACCGTCGTCGGATCAGGAACGACAATTCCCACCGAACCGCCCAGTTGCATTTTAGTCACTGTTATCCGATCCAAATGTTGTTCTTTTGCCACATACACGATCATCTCCCGATTTGCCAAATCGATTACCGGTTCACCCACCTGGTTACTGACTTGCACAGCCCGGTCTATCGTCTGATTAACCGTTATCTTCCAAGGATACTCTTGATATGTCTGCAAAATCAATGAGACAGATGAAGAAAAATCCACCCGCGTATCTGCACTCTTAGGTAAACTGTCTAAAGACGAAAATCCGATTCGTGGAAAAGCGTTATAGTCGAGACACGCCGCAGAATCTATCCGTACCTCAGCCTCATTAGTCACCGTCAACTTCTTGATCCGGAGAGCTGCAAGATCAACCGCATCGCTCACTTCTACCGTAACCATCCCTTTAGTCTTATCTATTTCCAATGTATTATCCAATTGCCCTTCCACCAGGAAATCGGTAATGCTTCCTTCCCGATATGGATAAGGAATATCATTCTCGATACATGAAACAAGAAAGAACAAACAACAGAGAAAACCTGTCACTTTTCGTTTTATATGATTTATATCCATACCTCGTCAAAAATAGAAGTTCATACCTAAATTAATCGAAAATAGGTCTATCTTAAAATTAGCGGAACTGCTACGCCGTGAGCCTTTATCAATCTGGTCAGTTGTCTGATCGGTCCACTTCATATTAAACCCCAGTACGCCAACCGATACCTCAACAGCTGCAAAATTAGTGATAAAAGCCGTCAGACCCGGCGCCATTCCGATCTGCAAATTCTGGATGGTCTGGTAAGTACCGGTATAATCGGTATCTGTACCCGAAGAGTTTTTACCCTGCCCATAGCCATAGGTCACGCGAGCTTCATTAAACAAACCAAAAATCTTACTACTTCCTATCGGCATATAGGTACGCACGAATCCAGTAGCAGAAAAAGTATGCTCCAAATAATTTACATCACTGATATCAAAATTGATATCATCATCCAAATCCAAACTGATATTTCCTAAATCCGTATAAGTACGATTATAGGAAAAACGTCCGCCCAATGCAACATTATCCCGGATAAAGTAACCGAAGAAAGGACTTACTTTAAACGTATAACCGGTACTTTCAATCTTCTCCAGCACCAAGAATTTATAATTGTCATCCTCATGTTCCGAATAGGAAAAAGTCGATCCGACCATCCATTGCCCTTTCGGAATAAAAGTATGACTCTGGATACCCCGGTCGAAGACTTTACGACCAAGGATTTTGGTTTGGGCTTGCATTAAGCCTGTACATAAAAATGCGATAACTAAAATAATTATTATACGCTTCATTTTCTTACTTCTTCCATTGATTTCGGATAAACTAATTCCAAATCATCTAACCACATAGTACTACCTTTTCCACCTTCCATATAGTCACCATATTTACTTGAAGAGGCAACTACAATAATATATTTAGGTATACGCTTTAAATCTTTATATTCCAAATCAACAGTAAACTCCTTAAATGAATCTGCCCCTTTAGATTCCTCATCACTTATAGACCCATAAGCAATTACGGCACTACTATTGGGATCAAAATAAATTCCTTTATTTGTATTAACTGTAATTTGTTCGTCTGTAAGAGCGATATAAAGAGAACACAAATCATCTTCGCCTTCATTCAAATGTCCTTTACTCACAGAGACTTTTGCAGATGTATATTTGTAATATCCTTTTAATTTATTAGGGCGACACTCAAAATTTCTACCTAAAGTCAAAATTCCCCCCATACCATCTCTCTCAAAAGTTCCTGTAAAAATATTTCCAGCAGCAATAATCTTCATTGTTTCCTGTGTTTCCATTTTTACAGAAGATCCTTGTCCTAACGCTGTTTCGTCATTTTGAGTAGTCATAATATGCTTACCAAAATAGTTGACATTTCCACAATCCCAAAACGAGGAGCTTGCATCCTTTGCTGGTTTAGGTAATCCATCACTATCTGTATACCAGTCTTCAAATCCTGAATTTGGCAATTGAATATCATCCTCTGTTGTAAACTCTTCCGGTTCACTGTTTGTATCATTTTGCAACAAACGATATTCATATTTTGTACTCGCATCCAAATTTGTTGCAACTTGTGCTACATTGGAAGATCCATTCGTAGCAACAGTTACTTCACCGGCAACATCTTTCCAAGTTGTTGTTCCCGATTTCCTATATTGGAACTTATAAGAGGCTTTATCTTCCTCACTCGCGTTCTTTACATATCCCCTCAATGTAGCAAAATGTGCCCACACCTCCGATTCGACTACCGGATGAGTCATGATTTGCAAATTGACAGTAATAGAAATCGTTTGCACCGTTTCATGCCCCATCTCATCACGGGCAGAGAGAACAAATGTATGCGTACCTCCTGGCAATTGCGTAATCAAATTATCGAAAACTAATGTAAACATTGCCTTTTTATCATCCAAAGCAGGGACTTCCAATCCTATTTCAGCTAACTTCTTCTTACTTTCTTCCGACAATTTCAGTAAATCCAAAGATGATAAAATTTTATGTTCGTCAAACAAAGACGAAGTCGCAATCATGGTAACAGATTCTAAACCTATATTCGTAGAAGAAATATTCAACATTACTTTTCTGAAATCTCCTTTGTCCAAAGAGATCATTCCATTGCTATCCTTGCCATCTTCCAACACTTTCACCACCGGTGGTTCCTGCCCATATCCCGATTCCGGCAACGGGATCGTCACCGTATGGTTCTCGTCATTGGTCGGATCAGAATCAATCGTTATATCGAAGTCCATTCCTGAGTTATCTTCACCGCTATCCACCAAATCGAATACCAGATGATAATGGTCTTTCGCCTCCGTCTTCTCGATCAGTTTGGACATGTGAAATGTCAACCCTTCTTTGTTCGTCAATGTCAAATCGACCAACAGATAACCGGGTTGGAAATAACCAGCGCGTGTCTCTTGCATATCATATTCCAAATAGCTCCCCGTCGCATCACTGACTTTCGCCACACAGGATGCGAATTTATCCTGAACAGGCTTTGTAAACTTACTGGTTACTTTCACACAAGTTAAAAAACATTCGATTGCTGTTTGAGTTGTCTCACCCGCTTTTATGACAATCTTATCTTTATCCCCGTAAAAAGTAGGTTTTTCAAACTCCAGTTTGTCCGAAGGATTAGATGTGACCTTCACCTTATAAGTCCCGACATCCAACAACACACGTTCGCCGGCCATATCATTATAATCGGAAAAATGTTTTACGACCGAATCATTCGCTCCGGTACAAATATCCACTGCCAAAGATTGGTCCTTGACATCGAAACCACGTGTGACCACTTCCACATTTTTCGATACACCTAATTCCAAATAGCCTGTTGTTTGCATACGGTTATCTTCATTATCACATGATACCCAAACAAACAACATTAAAAACAAACAACCTATTATATATGACAACTTTTTCATCCTATTAAGTCGTAATTGTTATTGTATGAGTTTTTGTATTTCCTTTCGAATCGGTAACGGTCAAATGAAAATTACTTGTACCGCTTCCCAATATTTGGAGCATTGGCACAAATTGGGATATATTAAACGATACAGATGTTTCACCTCCAATATGAACCGGAAAACCTAAACCACTCAACTTATCAGCATATCCACCCGGACTGACCAAATCAAAATCAGACGTTAATCCGATACCCTGCAATTCTGATTCAGGTAATAATGGCGAATCAATGATTACTCTAAACGAGGAAATACCGTTCGGCACACTCACCACCAAGTCAGTATTAATCGCGTCCCCTTTTATCGAGATCACGCCATCCGTCTCACCGCCTGTATTATCATCACCTCCCGTACTGCCGCCATTTCCCCCACCGCTCGGTACAGTAATGTCGATCGGAGTTTCATTCAATGTCACATCTACCTTTATGGTAAAATTGCCGTTTGTCGGTTTTTCCGGATTATCAGGATCGTCAGGGTCAGGATTCGGTTTTTCCGGCTCATCCGGTACAATTTCTTCTTCCAAATCTTTGATCTCTATCCTAAACAAATCCTGCGAATTAATCTTTCCCTCCGAATCGGCCAGTCCGAATGTCCGGATCACCGGCTTACCGGTAGTCTTTTCCGTAGCACGGATTGTCACCGTCGTTTTCATTCCGGGACGGATATATACGATTCGGGCATCTCCTTTACCCACAGACAGGACACCAGAACCATTGGTAATAGTGATTGCATAATCATCCTTGCATGCATTCAAAAACTCTTCGGACAGAGTCAAATACAAGATAGCACTTTGCAATTCGCAAGCCTTATCTACCAATGTCACTTCTTTGGCTTTTATGACACATGTATCCAACAACTCATAATAAGGATATTCCGATGTCACTTCATAATTATCACCCGAATAGGCTTCGATGTAATAAGTGCCCTGTTCCAATACATATTGGGATTCTTTCAGATAATCGGCATACGACTCGAAATAATCCTGCAATTCCATTGATGCGTTAAACACTTTCACGATCATATCTTCCGCTTTCGGAACAATCAGTTCCGTACTTGATGACTTGGAAGATACGCCGCCATTCCCATAAGAAGGAGGCACAACTTTCAACTTCAAATCCAGCACGCCGACTTCACCGGAACCACCCTGTTCCCCTTTTCCTAAAAGTTCGTCTTTCATCTCGCAGGAAGCTAAACCGACAAGAGTCAGGCATAACAATACGTAATATGTATATCTATATTTCATCATTCAACAGGTGTTGCTTTTAACATCATTGATTTTGTTTCCGATACTTGCAGATCGATAATCAGATGGTCTTTCTTTTCCAACAGACCGTCTTTGGGTGAAATCGTCTCCGAATAGTCGACAGGAAACCCTTCCAAAGTAGTTCCTACGATATGGATTTTAATAAAGGAAGAGTTTTTCGCTCCATCAAAATAGGCAGATTTATTCAAATCGGCCAAAGCATAAGACACTTGACGTTTGTTTGCATCCGAAACAGTCAATTTGAATTTTGTATCTCCGGTTTGCAACTTGTCATCTGTCCGAAACGCCTTCTTAAATGCATCGCTTGCATTAAAAGAAACTTGAAATTGTTGCAAACAGCATTCCAGCTCCACCAAAACGGTCTCTTCCGGTAATAAAGAGTATGTTTCAGAAGCAAAAAAACAGGGTTTATCCAGTATGGCATCTTTCAGTTCATTGGAAAAGACTTCTACCTTATATTCCGTACCGCCTTCCGCCGCTTCCAAAAAGACCGGACTATTTTGTTGTAAGGTCTTCAAAGAGTCTTGCTTCACAACCGCACCGATACCATCCTGTATCTTAACGTATAATTGATTTACCGTCGGCACTGGTGTAGAACGGGTTATCACAATCGGAGATTCGGTTGAAACATGAAATCGGAGACGGGCTTTGCCCTGTCCCATCACCTGTTCCGTTTCTTCGTTAGAACAGGAGGCTGCGATAAGCAGGATGGCTAATGTATATAATAAGTGTTTCATATTATTCTTGATAATCGTATATTAGTTCGACATCATCTATGTATAGTTGGCTACCGACAAATTCACCTTTTCCCATATCTTGGCTATCTGGATGAGAAAAGTTTTCACTATTTCTTTCCAAACAACTTTCATTTACTGTAGATTTGAATATTATACATAAACTGCTTGCTTTAGTTACACCGTATTCCAATAAAATAGATTCCTGCGTCCAACTACTTTGAGATTCAAATTTAAACGACTTGGTTGCAATTATGTTTTGTTGAGAATCTTTTACAACAAAAACAGCCTCTCCATAATCTTGAATATTTTTAGGTATATACCGATAATAGAAAGTTATTTTACGAGGTCTTGATGTGAATAATATTCCTTTCTCGAAATTATCACCTAAAAACAATTCCCCAGCATCGCTATTTTCACAATCTCCAAAACCACTTGATATCGCTGGAGCCTTATTTCCTTCTCCCCATCCTACCGTCCGAATTTGAGCTGCATTTCCTCCGTTTATTCCTTCTGTTTTTATTGTTCCAGAATTTGCAACATAACGAGTCCAAGTGTAAGGTGTACTGAAAGCTGTAAAGCGGGATGTTCTTTCTGCCCCATATTGTGTTGTTTTACTATTTAAAGTTCCCCAACCTTTAATTTCCCATCGTTCCCACGAACGATAAGGCGAAGAAGCATACTTTCCAACTCCCGCAGTAGCAGACACATCTATACCTATACCTTCATACTTAACACCTTTTGCATTCCATTCTTCCAGTTGTCCTATATTATCAGGTAATTGTGCATCATTTTCCGTTGTAAAAGAAATTCCAGAAAGCTCTCTTCCTCCATCATATTTAGCAGTAATATTAGAATAAGACTGTCCGGCTGTCAAATTATTCCAAACAAATGAAACAACACCATTCTCCTCTTGTCCTAACGGTATTAAATCAGTCAATTGAGATCCATTATGATAGAACGTCACCTTGTCTGCATCCTTCGCTTTCACTCGTAAATAAGCATATTTTGCAAAAATATCACCAGCGTTTTCAGCCATCGCCCATTCAAATACTGGAGGTGTAACCGTAAACGAACGAGAGTCTTCAACAACTCTATCCAATTTATCAGTAATTTTATATTTTACCATATATGTTTTAGCTGTTCCATTATCGCCACACGACAATTTATTAAACCAATCATCTACGCTATATTTCATCTTAACTCTACTTGCAGAACTTTCTGCTATCGCAATTCCTGGAATATCTAATGTGAAGACATCCTGCTCTTCTACCCCTATTCCAACTATAGATATTGCTACATCCTTTATTCCGGCAAGAGCCTCAATATCTACAGGTACGTCAGAAAGAGGAGTAATCAATTTTATTTCCAAAGTACCTTGTTCAAAAGTTTTATTATTCGGGAACATTCCCCAACTAACCTTAGGCTTAGCAGCAGCCGGTACAGTTATTCTAACCGATTTAGAAGTCCTATTCGGAGTTGGCAAAGCATCTACAACCGTCAATGATAACTCATAATACGAGTCTTCCGATTTACCTAATAAAGAAGCAATAACCGATTTCAAATCAAATTCTGCCTGCATTTCACCTTTCATTTTCTCTGGTGCACTAAAGCCGTAATTATCCGCCAAATCCTTAATCTGATCTTCTGTCAGATTTGCCAAATCATACTGATTAATCAAAGTCGAACTTCCATCTTTAATCGTCAACAATACCTGATTAATCTTTCCTCCGGAAGTAATCACTACTTTAGCCGCCTTTGTATCTTTAGCATATTCTGTAGGTTCCTCCATACTTACATTCGTATCTTCCCACTTAAACAAATCGCACGCAATATACGGCGCCCCCTTCAACTTCTCCATGAAATCCGGAATTCCGATATTCACATAGATCGTTTCCTTTGTTTCATCGTTTAATGTCACATCGATAGCAATCCCGTTCAACCCTTTTTCATCCGTACGGACGGTCAGCTTCGCCCATTGCTTGGGCTTGATAGTTGTTGTCGCCGTATAATTGACAGTCTTTCCATAGACATTGACCAGTTCCATCGCAATTTCCAGCTTCGTGCCGGAAGCATCCGACAGAAAATACATCGGACGGGATTCGCCTTTTTCATACACCAAAGGCAATTCCATCTTGTTCGTCTTCAACGACAAGGTATAATCTTTATATGTTTGCAGAAAATCATCCGAATAGTCGATCGTCACCCGGCTGTTCGCCATTGCGGCAGTTACCTCCACCGGTGTAGTCATATCCTTGACAATCGTAAATTCCTTTTTCCCGGAAAAGTAAGGTGCATCGAAAGCGGCTGCCGTTTCTGTTCCTTTTGACACCTGAATCGTATATGCTCCGGCTCCCAACTCAAGTTCGGCTGGCATCTTGTCGAAGCGGGAATATTCGGCCACAACACCCGAATCCTGCGCGATCGTCACAGCATAGCTATTCACATCCTTAAAGTCCGCCAAGTCAGAAGCTTTTGTCGATACACCCACCAACGCCGTGTCCACATTCATCCGAAAAGCAAGAGTACCTTTATTGACTACCCCATCTTCATCGACTTGGCAAGCATAAATCCCAATAAACAAACAAAAAAAGCACAACAAGCGGCTTACTACACAAAAGCGCTTGTTATCTCCTTCCAAGAAACGTTTCTTCTCCATCCAGATTCTATTCCGTTTAACATTCCATTTTCAAGGTCGCAAAGTAACCCCGATTCTTCAAGCCTTACAAGGTCAATTTATATTATTCGCTGTCCGTTTTTTTTGATTTGCATTTAAGGCCACCTCTTTAATTTCCTATTTATGATTCACAAATGATATATCCACAAACACATAACTGTCCGATTTTTCATAATAAGCTTTACATATAAACAAGATTTCGTATCTTTGTCGTATCTTTTATTCTAATATGTATATAGATAATGACATCCCCAAAATAGACCTGCCCGAAGACTGGATAATCGGAAAGTTGACGAAAAGCGAAATCGGCTTGCTGAACCTCTATGCCAATTATCCATGCCGGCTGAAAGCCGAAATATTCGTGCTTTGCTTGCAAGGAGATCTGGAGGCATCCATCGACTTGACGCGCTACAAAGTCAGGCCAGGAAACTTTATCACCATACAACCGGGAACAATTTTGCAAATATATCGGGTAGAAGGAGATTTGGAAATCTACTTCATGGGATTTTCCTCAAATTTTATCAGTCAATCGAACCTTAACAAAATGGCAGTAGACATGCACTACGCGGCCAAAGATACCCCAATCATAGAATTGAAAGAAAAACCTGTCGAACTGCTGGAAGATTACTTCTCGCTTCTGCTTAAAACATATAATACCTGCAAGCCTGCTTTAAACAAACATATTTTGAATCATCTATTGTCGGGTGTATTCATGGGAGTCAGTGCCATGTATAAAGATAAAGTGGAAAGCAAAACAAATCTCTCCAAAGCAGAACAAATAAGCAAAAACTTCAATCATCTGGTTATGCAGAACTATACCACGCAACGTTCCGTTGCGTGGTATGCCAAGAAACTCGGCATAACTCCGGCGCATCTCAGTACGATTGTCAAGCAGACGACCGACAAGACTTGTGTCGAGATCATCACCTCTATGGTGATCATGGATGCAAAGGCACAGTTGAAATCGACCGACCTTTCCATCCACGACATCGCCTATTCGCTGAATTTCACGAATATGTCTTTCTTCGGCAAATATTTCAAGCGGCATGTGGGGATGGGGCCGTTGGAATACCGGAACAGCTAAAAACAAAAGTACCGGGCCGCTGGATCATTTCAGCTTCACCCACCCTGTACAACCCGCCTTGCAACAAGCCCCAACAGGTGAAGGCTCCCGCCCGGATTGCCTTCACCCCCGGTATCCGGCCTTCATCCAGGCAAGTTCGAATCGACCACCAAAGGTTGCGGGATGCCCGTGTCTTCCTCTTTCGGAAGGGTATAGATGGCAAACAGACGGCTGCCTCCCTTCACCAGACGGCCGGAAGCGACCAATGCGGCCAAATCCTTGCGCGCACTGTAGTCAGACAGCCCGATAAGATAACGGTAGGAACGGACGGTGATATAAGAGTTCTCGTCCAGATAGCGGTAAAGAAGTTCCTCCCGGTCCGCCATGCCGGGTGCACAGTGACCTGAACTTTTCATACGCGTGAGCGGCATCGTCTTCAAGGCCTTCTTCAACTGCTGGCAGCATCGGAAATTGACATTCTTGAAACGGACAGATTCGCTCCTCAGTTCCGTTTTAGACATCACCGCGCGAGATTGGAGCGAGACGCTGAAGAAACCGAGACCCTCGATCTCCACGTTATCACCTTCGCGCAAGCGTTCCGTCACCAAATCGGTGATCAGCTGCAAGGCGCCGGCAATGTCGGCCTCCGAATAGGTGGAGCGGGATTTGGCATATTTCATCAACTTTTTAATGCTGACGGTCTCATAAGGGATCAATCTTGGGTGAAGAGGCATTTTATTGCCGTTCTTCCCGGAATCCGGGTTACGCTCCATTCTGTAACGTGCCGTCATATCAGTAATAGATTAAATGGTGAATAATAAGACTTTATCGCTTTCCTGCCTTCTTTGTATGTTTTTGACGAAGGTCGAAAAGGTTTTTGCCCAAGGTGGAAAAGGTATTCGACCTAAGTCGAAAGGCTTTTCGCCCTAGGTCGAATAGTCAATAACGTGGCAGTAAAGATACAAATAATAATAGGATAAACACGAATGAGGCGGTACTTTTATCCTAAATAAAAAACGCAA
>ERZ779697.306-NODE-306-length-26302-cov-2.53324_pt1 | contig 26302 bp, 10 predicted proteins | sample MGYA00511881_ERZ779697 | MGnify/ENA primary metagenome ERZ779697 (study PRJEB29588, sample SAMEA2148105) | human gut metagenome | biome: human gut; feature: human-associated habitat; material: faeces | place: Denmark | collected 2008/2010 ... | reverse complement strand
GCGGCAAACTGACAGGTGCCGGAACGTTCAACGTCAACGCGGCAGGTGTCCGCAACTACTTCCAGGGCGACTGGAGCGGGTTTGAGGGAACGCTCGTGCCGGGCTTGTCGAAGCGCGCCACCTACGACCCGTCGTTCGACTTCGACAACAACTACGGTCTGCCTAAGGCCACACTGCAGCTCAATTCGGGCGTGACATTCAACAACAGGGGCCACGCTGTGAGCATTGCCAACGTCACGGGCTCGGGCGTACTGGCCGGAGGCGGCACGTACACCATTGGCGGCCAGGGCGACGACATCAAGTTCCGTGGCCAGTTCGATGGCTCGTCGGTAGTGAAGACCGGCGACGGCACATGGTCTGTATACACCTCTTCCCCGCAAGACAACATCGGTTCGGTAACGGTGAACGGCGGCGGGCTGTATCTTGACACATACAATTCGGCAACGTGCATCATGTCTGGCACGATAACGATGAACAGCGGCACGTCGATCAAGGGTACCGGCACGGTGAAAAACATTGTGCTCAACTCGGGCGCAGAGCTTGCCCCGGGCCGCACCACCACAGCCGATGTGTCGGGCTTCGTTGCCGCCGAGGGCAACCTAACGGCCAATGCCGGCTCTGTGGTCAGCCTCAACATCAAGAACGCTTCGAACACCACGAGCTCGAGGTCTTTCCTCAAAGTGGGCGGAGCATTCAAGGCCGACGGCACCATCCGCATTACTCTCAGCGACAACTACTCTCCCGAGGAGGGCGATGAGATAGTGCTCTGGACGGCCGGCAGCTTCAGCGGCACACCTACGGTAGAACTGCCCGAGCTGCCCGAGTGGCTCGACTGGGACAGCACCGGCTTGCTTGCGGCCGAAGGCAAACTGCGCGTCATCTCTTCGGCAGGCATCTCGTCGAAGCCGGCCGCCGACGAGGCTGTCGTTTGCCGCGTGTTCACTCTCAGTGGAGTGCTTGTCGGACAGTTTGAGGCCACAGGTGCAACAGCCGTAGAGCGTGCCAAGAGCGCCATCGGTGCATCGGGCACATACATCATCCGCATCAGCGGAGCCGATTCGGCTTCTACGGTGAAAGTCGTAATCGACTGAATCTGATTATATTGAGCGTAAAACGGAGTTAGGTGTCCGTTTTACGCTCATTTTAGTTAAAACTAATTAATTTTGTGTGATTATCCACAAAGAATTAGTGTATAAAGGATAATATTTGACTGTTTTTACCTATCTTTGTCGCCGAAAGATATGACCAAAGGCTAAAAACGAAACTTATTAATAACCAACTTAATTATTTATGAAGAAGCAATTACTAATGATGGCGGCTGCCTTCATGGGCGTAGCTGGGTCGGCGTATGCTTATAACATCGGCGACGCAGTTTATACCCATACAGGCAAGTACAAGATTGTGGGTGAGAACATCGTGGTCAATGGCGATTTCTCTAATGGCACGAGTGGCTGGACCGGCCTGACCGGCAAGGCCATTCCTACCGACACGTTCAACGTTGTGCCCAACGGCGGGCCCGATGGCAAACCGTGCCTTCAGGTCATGATTAGTGGCGGTACGATGGGCAACACTCTCGACGGCAGTGCCAACTTCCGCCAGAGCGTGCGCCTTGCCGGCGGCAATACCTATGTGATTTCTTACAAGGTCAAGGCCAACACCGGTGGCGTTACGTCTACCGCACGCTGGTCGGGCCGCAACGACAACTACCAGGATGTGTTCGTCAACGGCAACGGATTGAGCCCGTATCCCACCGAGACAGAAGACAACAAGTCGCAGGGAAGCGTGGCCGAGTGGATTGACACCAAGGGCGGCGAGTGGATGACCATCAACTATGCCTACCGCGCCGAGACAGACATCTACCTCAACTTTGAGTTCTTCAACCTCATCCAGTTTGACAGCTTTGCCGACTTCGGCGTTTATTCAGCTACTCAAGTGGGCGACGACCGCATTGCCACCAGCGCAGCAAACACACTGCAAAGCATCATCGACGACACCGAGACATTCCCCGATGCAGCCGACTACCTGTCGGAGCCCTTGGCCGAGCTGAGGTCTGCTGCCGAGAATCCCGACATCTCGGTTGACGAGCTCAACGGCATGGTTGATATGATCATGGGCAGCGAGTCGGCCCTGAGCGAGTATCTCAACGCCATTTCTGCCGACGTGTCTTCTTATTTCGATTACTTCACGTTTGACGACTGCACCGAGAAGAAAGCCAACAAGGGCGCTGCCGAGGGATGGTCGGAGACCGGCGGACGCTGGGGCGTGAGGGCTCCGTGGTCTGACATGACCACACGCCACATCTTTGCCGAGAGCCCGGCCAACGTGGCCATGGCTGCCGGTAGCCAGTATCAGACTGCCGCACTCCCCAAAGGCAAGTACCTGTATATGGTAAAGGGCTCGGGCACAAGGTATTACGGCGACGGCTCGGGCAAGAACTCTAACTTCTACATACCCGACTACTATAACAATGTTTCGGGCATGGGCTTCTTTATAAATGGCGACTCTGCAGAAATGAAAGACGTGCCCACATACATGTCTAACATTTATTACAAGGTGTTCGACGTGGCTGAAGACGGCGACCAGACCATCGGATTCTATCGCGACGCCCAGAGTGCCTTTACGGGCAACGACCGCAACAAGGTGAGCGGTTCGGGCATTGTGCGCTTCGACAACATGCACATACGCATACTCGGCGTTACCAACGAGGATGTTGAGGCTTACTTCCTGAAGGAGACACTGGCCAACTCGCAGAACGCGCTCAAGGTGATGGTCGACTCGGCCAAGAACGTTGTTGCTCTGACCAAGTACATCTGGGGCAAGGACGAGCTGCAGGCTGTGATTGACGAGTCTGACAATGTGTATGCAACATGCACCAATCCTACGCAGGAAGACATCGACAAGCTCGACGCACAGATGCCTATCATGCGCGACGCCATCCGCGCTTACTATGCTGTAAACAAGGAATATGTGCAGCTGGGCGAGGACATTGAGGATGCCAAGGAAGTGGCTGCCGACGCAAAACGCCCTGCCGGCAAGGATGCACTCAATGCTGCCATCAAGACGGCCGAAGACTATTACACTCCGCTCAACGCGTCGTCGGTGCGCGACTCGCTCACTCTTGTCAAGACCGACTCTACGCTCAATGCCGCTGTGCAGACATTCTATGTTGCCAACGCATCGTGGGAGACACCTGCTGTGATGAACCTGGTGAACGCCGACTTTGCCGACAACTCAACCGGATGGTCTATCGATGCCATCGGCGGCACTGCTTCTTGGAAGTTTGGCACCATCGACGGCGTGGGCCGCACCATGTACTTCAACCGCGGCAACACGGCATACGACAACAAGTATGCATATCAGGACGTGAAGGTTGAGCAGCCCGGAGTCTACGAGTTCTTCGCCACTCTGGCCGTGCACAACTCTAAGTGGAGCTCAATCGAGGGCCAGGTGACCAGCACTTACCTCTATGCCAACAAAGACTCCATCGAGGTTTGCACTCTCGGACCGGGTGAGCCCACTGCCCAGGTTGTTGGTTCGTTCGACGACTTCAGCGTGGTAAGCAAGGTTACCGACATCAACGACACCGAGCAGGTGCCCGTGGCCGGCTACATCCGCGTGGGTCTTGAGAAGCGTCCGTTGCCCGATGGAACCAACGCTGTTGTCAACATGATTTACATTGCCAACACCAAGCTGCTCTACTACGGTTCTATCGAGGACTATGAGACCGGCGTTACCGATGTGGAGGTGGTCGACACCACGTTTGATGTTTACAACCTCAACGGCATGAAGGTGCGCTCTAACGTCAACTCTCTCGACGGCCTTGCCAAGGGCATCTATATTGTCAACGGCAAGAAATATGTTGTGAAATAACACTTGATGATACATATAATTGGGCGAAAAGGCAACAGTCTTTTCGCCCTTTTTTGTTGCTTTTCGCCTCGCAGCCCCTTGCTTTTTCTGCTGTATTGCCGCCGCGGTTTTGCCAAATGATTGCACCCTCAAACCGGCAATCCTGCCGCATGATTCTTGTTTTGGTGTCGATGCCCTGCTTGTCAAGCGCCTGTGTTCTCCGCCGAGGCCCTTTCCTCACCCTTTTAACCGGCGTGTGCCGCCATAAATGCGGTAGAACAGAAAGTCATTATGCGCTACATTTTAATGCGTGTTTTTTTGTGATGAACAGCCCGATAGGGGGGTGAGGTATGGCCCTGCCGTGGGTGTGGTGTCGGCATGGGGCTGCGCCGCTGCGTGCGGCCTTGGCCGGCTGCCGGCCGGTATGGCCCGTTTTGCAGTGCCGGACGGGCTGTTTTGCATTGCCGGACGGGCTGTTTTGCATTGCCGAACGGGCCGTTTTGCAATGCCGAACGTCACGTATTGCACAGCACCGGTCGAGGGGTAGGTTTTTAGTCGGCGTTTTTCTTCAGCCCCGGCATTATGTAGGCAGTCAAAACGCCCCATGGCATTGTTACGTGGGCCGGACGGCCCATTTGTCGAGCAACAGCGTTTTGCAATGCTGCCCGAAGCATGCCGGGCGTTTTATTGGCGTTTTGCCAACTTTTAAGTAGGTGTTCAAAATCAGTTGCCATCAAATTGTGGGCTCTTTCGGAGATGCATGCCAAAGTCCGAAAAGAGAGCGAGGCGGGCTACGCTACCTATGAGACTTTGGTATGCGGCCCGCAAGAGCGCACAAGATGGAGGCAAATATATAGTGGACACATGCAAGGTCTATTGTATTGGTTAGTTTTGAACAGTTGCTTACCGCCACCAAACGGCATCTTTGCCGTTGCTTTTCGCATGTGTGGCCCGCCCAATTTTCGGTATGTGCCGATTACGGTTTGCCCTGCGGCTGCAGGTTGGCGTTGTTTGCTCTTATTGCCTGTCAATGTTGAATTTGTGGCGGTAAACGTCGGTAAAATAATGCAGTCAAGAAGCCAGAAATCTGAGTGAAATGTTTGAGGGGCATGAAGCAAACGTGAAAAACGGCGTTCGGCAGAGAGCCGTTGTTGTGGTGGGCAGCGTCGTTATCAAGCTCAGCTACATTTTTTCTCATTCAAATTGCGTCGGGGCCATGCCCGCCCATAGGCAAAGGGTGGGGCGGGCCAGGTGTGCAAAGGGCATGGGTATTGCAAATGTTGGGTCAGCGCAGAGACTGATGGCCCCGACATGAGGTAATAAACAGCGTTTTACACATTATTATATATATAGCTGTTGGGAATTAATTTTGAACACCTACTTACACATTATTATATAATTATATATGCTTGTGGTCGGGTTCTGCCATAAGCAGTGGCGACATCGTCGGCGCAGGCATATCCAGCCCGATTGCCGCACCGCTGGTGTACAGACCGGCCTGTGCAGACGTCATTTTATGATTTGTTGCTATTCATTTTGCACGGTTTAATGACCACAGAGTTAAAACAGCTTAAATATCAATTATGCGCTTTAAAAATACAGTGATGAAACATTGTGGTTTGCTTTCTTTTAGCTATCTTTGCAATGTCAGATCAAAAAACTATTACTAAACAAAGTATTTCAACTAATTTAATTGTTATTTATGAAGAGACGATTACTTATGATGATGGCAGCCATCGCTGGCTTGGCAACGCCTTCATTTGCTTACCAGCAAGGGGATGCTGTCTACACCTTTAATGGTAAGTTTAAGATTATTGGTGAGAACATGCTCACCAATGGCGATTTCTCGGATGGCGTGAACGGTTGGACCGGCCTGACAGGAAATGCTGTGCCCACCGACACTTTCAGTGTCGTTCCGGCAGGAGGCCCCGACGGCATGAACTGCCTACAGGTGTCTATGAGTGGCGGAACGCTTGGCACAAACCTTCACAACAGCGCAAACTTCCGCCAGAGCGTGCGCCTTACTCCCGGTAACTATGTATTCACATACAAGGTGAAGGCCCTGACCGGTGGCTGTACGTCGAACACCCGCTCAAGCGGCCGTAACGACAACTATCAGGACGTGTTCCTCAACAACTCGGGCAAGTCGCCTTACCTGAGCACCAACGAGGCCGACAACATCACTTCGAGTGTGGCCGCATATGTAGAGACCGAGGCCGGCAACTGGATGACTGTTTCTTACAACTATCGCGTTGAGGCCGACGAATATGTAAACTTCGAGTTCTTCAACCTGATTCAGTACGACTGCTTCGCCGATTTCGGTGTATATCCCGTAGAGCAGGTTGGCGACGACCGTCTGCTGCAGGATGCCGTCAAGACATTGGAGGCTTTTGTTGCCGACGAGACCAACTTCCCCGGTGCTGCCGATTACCTGGCCGGCCCGATTGAAGACCTCAAGGCTTCGATGGAGAATCCCGACCTCACTGTTGACGACGTGAACGGAATGGTAAGCATGATTCTCGGAAGCGATGGTTCGGCACTTCAAGAGTACCTAAACACCATCTCTGCAGACGTTTCGAAATATTTTAATTATTTCACATTCGACGATTGCGCAGAGAAAAGCGCCAACAAGGGTGCTGCCGACGGTTGGACAGAGAGCGGCGGACGCTGGGGCGTGAGCGCACCGTGGTCTAACTACTCTACCCGCCACATCTTCGCTGAAATCAACGGTGGCTACGGCTTGGGTGCCGGTTCGCAGTATCAGTCGGCTTTCCTGCCCAAGGGTAAGTATCTCTATATGGTGCAGGCCTCTGCCTATCAGTATTATACAGCTGCAAAGGAGACCTATATCGTTGACTGGTACAACCAGCGCAGCGGCCTGAAATATTTCATCAATGCCGACTCTGTCGACATGGCTGATGTGCCGACTTGGAAATCAAACACTTATTTCCATGTGTTCAATGTGGCCAACGACGGTGAGCAGACACTCGGCTTCTACCGTGCCGCCAACGAGGCTGCCAGCGGCAACGACCGCAACCGCGTGAGTGGCGGTGGCCAGGTGCGTTTCGACAACATGCACATCCGCATACTCGGTGTTACCGACGAAGACGTTGAGCGCTTCTTCCTCGAGAACAATCTTGCCGACGCACAGAACTCTCTCAAGACAATGATTGATTCGGCCAAGACCGTGATAGCCGACTCTCGCTACATCTGGGGCAAGGACGTGCTGCAGGATTCTATCAATGTGTCGCAAGGCGTTTACGACCAGTACACTGATGCAGTTCAGGAAGACATTGACAAACTCAACGACCAGATGCCTTTGATGCGTGATGCCATCCGCGACTATTACGCTATCAATAAGGAATATACACAGTTGGGTGACGACATTGCAGCTGCCAACAAGCTGACCGACGACGAGACCCGCCCCAACGGAAAGGATGAGCTGAGGGCTGCCATCACAACAGCCGACACATATTATAAGTCGCTCAATGCTCAGTCAGAGCGCGATTCTCTCCAGCTCGTCAAGACCGACTCGCTGCTCAACGATGCTGTTGGCGACTTCTATCTGGCAAACGCCTCTTATCAGACACCTGGATACATCACTCTCGTTAACGACGACTTCACCGACGGAACCAACGGATGGTCGGTAGACAATGGCACCGGTACTGCAGCATGGAAGGCCAGCGACGTTGACATGCCTACTTACAAAGGACGCGCCGTGGTGTTCAACCGTGGTGTCACAGCATCCGACAACAAGTACATTGTAAAGGATGTATATATCAAGAAGACAGGTATTTACGAGTTCTCTGCAACATGTGCCGTGCACAGTTCGTCGTGGAGCGAAATCGGTGAGAACCAGACTTACACTTACCTGATTGCCGGTGCCGACTCTGTGAATGTAATCACAAAGGGCGATGGCTCTAAGAAACAGCAGATTGGTGAATGGGATAGGTTTGTGGTTCAGACCAACATCGAAAATGTTGAAACGTCTGAAGGCCTTGTTGCTCCCCACTATCTCCGCGTGGGTCTTGTGAAGATTCCTAAGGAAGATGGTACCAACCAGAGCGTAAACATCATCTGCTTTGGTTCGCCAGTGCTGGTTTACTACGGCACTAAGGAAGAATACGAGTCAGGTATCTCTGACGTAGAGGTGGTAGACACTACCTTCGACGTTTACAACCTCAACGGTATGAAGGTTCGTTCTAACGCAACTTCACTCGATGGTCTGGCCAAAGGCATCTACATTGTCGACGGCAAGAAGTATGTGGTAAAGTAAGTTAGACGTCTATAATAATCAACAGCCAGTACCAAGGGGCCTCAGGCTCTTTGGTCTGGTTGTTCGTATCTGTCTGTATGTGCTTACAGGGCAGATGCCAACGACAGGCTTTTGACGAGATTTGTCGTAATATTTCATTGTTTTAAATCACCCGGTTTTTGTTTTGTTTCACAGAGTTTCATATTTCTGTTCATAAAGCATTGTTTTGTCAGGAAATTGTTTTCCAAACGCCTTCTGTGCGTAGTTGGCACTGAAATGCAACGCGCTGAATGCCAGTTTGATGTGCCGCTGCATGCCAGCTGTTGTCTGTCGGCCTATGGCTTTTGGAACAGTTTTTTCCCCATTCTTGCCTTCGTAGCGTTCAACCGGTGGTTTCACCGGCTTTTTCGCCATCGCCACGGCGTCGTCGTACAGTTTGGCATGGTTTGCCATAGCCCTTCCGGCGTCCGTTTCCCGATGCTTTTCCCTGCCGGATTTAATTTCGTTTGCCCACGGTTTTCGGAAGCTGCCGCTTGCTCATCGTTTGTTTTCGCGGTAGCCGCGCAGACTTCACAGAGTGTAATCTTTTATGTCTGTTTATCGTATTTTAATCCATATTTTCGCATGTAAGCGTAGTTTCATGCCAAATGTTCCAGGCCTCGCGATAACAGTCTGATGCGATTTCAACATATAAAATCGACCGTTTTTTGTATTTGGTAAATACAGCCAATCGTTCATTTTAACATTTTCATTGAACCGTTTTGAATGGGTTTAAGGCATAGATAATTGACATTAACCACCTTTAATTGCTAAAATATTTAGCATATACCCCCTTTACGGGTTTCCTCATTAAATTTTCTTTCCTTTTGTTTTCTTTATTACCTAAAAAATATGTAACTTTGCCCAAACTATAAAACAATCAGATTCGTGTTGCCTATTAACATTTAGGGGTCAATAACTACAAAATAAATATAAATCAAAAAAGCAGTATGAAGAAACTCATCTTTTGTTTTTCGCTTGTCTGCGTGGGAATGTTGTCTTCCTGTGTGGATAAGAACGAACTTGTGGATGAAAAATCCAAGCCGTCGTGGCTGGGCGAGAGCATCTACGGGGAGTTGAGCAACCCGGACCCGTCAAAGGGCCTTACGGGTACGTTCAAAAACTATCTCCGTCTGGTTGACGACCTCGGCTATGCCGAGACACTCAACCGCACCGGTAGCAAGACGGTGTTCCCCGCCAACGACGAGGCGTTTGAACGCTTCTTCCAGAGCAACGACTGGGGCGTGAGCCGCTATGAAGACCTGACGCAGGCGCAGAAGAAAATGCTACTCTACTCGTCGATGCTCGACAATGCCATCCTGGTTGAAATGTTGTCTAACGTTAGCTCCAACGACGGCATCGTGTCGGGAAATGCTGTGAAGCATGCCACTTCACTCAATGCCATCGACACTGTCACCACATACCCCTTCCTGTCGGCCCTCGACGCTTACGGTGAGCGCAATCCATTCTGGACACGCTTCTCCAACGGCATCTCGCTCGTGAGCGACGCAACGAAGCCCATGCTCGTTCACTTCACGCGCGACTACATGCTCAAGAACAGCATCACCACCGTGGGCGACGGTAGCGACTTCTCAATCATCACCGGCGGTAGCTATGAAGACTCCAACGATGCCTATGTGTTTGGCAACAGGATAACATCGCGCGACATCACCTGCCAGAACGGTTACATCCACCAGGTGGAGGATGTGGTTACGCCTCCGGGCAACATGGCGCAGCTCATTAAGCGCGACAAGAACCTGTCTATCTTCAACCACATGCTCGACCGTTTTGCAATGCCTGTCTACAACAGCCAGGTGACAAACAACTACCACGACTGGTATGCAGAGCAGGAGAAGGTGCAGGACATGACCGGAGTGCCCAACCCCGACTCTATCTATGAGGTGCGCTATCTCAGCAAGATGTCGCAGGGCAACGTCAAGTTCAACGGCGACGCAAGGAGCGGAGGCGTATTCCTCGACGACAACCTGCTCACATTCGACCCGGGATGGAATGAGTATTACGTGGCTTCGCTCACTGGATCGACAGCCACCGAGCTGGCCGACCTCGGCGTGATGTTCGTGCCCGACGACGAGGCCCTTTCGACATACCTCACCGAAGGTGCAGGAAGCATACTGCTTACCACTTACGGCAAGCTGCCAAATACCAAGGAGAACGTGATGAGAAATGTGGAGGACGTGCCTCTGAGCATTCTCTCCAAGCTCATCTCAAACATGATGAACACTTCGTTTGCAGCTTCAGTGCCCAGCAAGTTCTCGTCTATCGTCGACGACGCAAAAGACGTGATGGGCATCACCATTGGCGACCTCAAGACCAAGGCAGACGGTGGCTACGATGTGCGCATTGCCAACAACGGCGTGGTGTATGTCATGAACAAGGTGTTCGGCCCCAAGGCTTACGAGGTGGTTTCGGCCCCGGCACTCTTCGGAGCCGAGACAAACATGAGCATGGTGAACTGGATAATCCAGAACGTTACATATAATAATGTATACGGACTCGGACTCGACTACTATGCTTACCTGCTTTCGACATCGTCGAACTACGGTCTGTTCTTGCCCACCAACGAGGCTTTCGACTGTTATTATCTCGACCCGACTTCGCTCACCCGCTCTACAGGCCCCGAAGTGATACATTATTATTATGTAGGCTCCGGCTCGTCGAGCTCTACCGGTTCTGCCGGTATTGCAGCATCGAGGTGGAAGTATAATGTGGAGACACATCAGGTGGGCGACTCTATAGGCGTCATCGACTTCGAGGGAGCCAACAACGACGCAAACATGCCCATCATCAAGGCCCAGCTCTCAGACATAATACAGCAGAGCACCATTGTGCTCGGCGAGAACGAGACGCTGCAGCCCGGATGCTATTACCTGACAAAGAACGGAGCCGGAGTGAAGATTGAGGGCAGCGGCGACCTGAGCAACGGGCGCGTGCTCGGCGGCGGACAGCTCGTCGACGGCCTGCCTGCATCGACCATCACTGAGGTGTTCAACCAGACCAACGGAAAGTCGTATGCCATCGACCACCTCATACAGGGAACAACCCGCAGCGTTTATTCTTATTTGAGCACAACGCCGCGCTTCAGCAAGTTCTTCGACCTTTGCAACGGGTTCGACACCGAGATTATGGCTTGGGCCGGAATATCCACCGAGAAAGAGGAAGGCGGCACGGGCATCATCGAGTCCGACCAGTATAAGACGTTCTTCATACCGGGCGAGACCAGCACTTCGTCAGACCAGCAGCTGCGTTGCATCGACTACAACGTGAAGTTCTTCAGCAACTACAACTACACTCTCTATGCTCCCAACAACGACGCCGTTGACTATGCAGTGAACCACGGACTGCCCACATGGGACGCAATCTACGAGATATTCTCCAAATATAACAATGAAGAGGGAACCACACCCGATGGCGAGGAGGAAGCCAAGGCCCAGGTCAAGGTGATGATCAAGGCCATTCGCGATTTCGTTCGCTACCACTTCCACTCAAACTCGGTGTATGCCACAACGACACTCGGCTCAACCCATAATGATTACACCACATTCCTCGTTGACGACAACACACACATCAGCCAGAACCTGACGGTGTGGGGCGACAACACCGGTAAGATTCACGTGAAAGACGTGGTGGGCGAGAAGGTGATAGACCCCTCGAACACTAACCTCATGACCAACGAGATGACCCGCGACCTGGAGTTCAACAAGAACCGCACCCAGGCAGGCAACTACGTAACCGCTTCGTCGTATGCTGTCGTGCATGAGCTCACACAGCCGCTGAGCTACAACTCAACGGAAGATTTCAGCCAGGGCCTGCAATGATGGACTAAGTTAAGTAAAATTAAAAACAAAGCTAAAATAAGTTATGCCAAGAATAAAACTATTGGTTACAGCCATATTGCTGACCCTCGTGCAGACTGTGTTTGCCCAGGGCACGCGAATATCGGGAAAGGTCTCTGACGACTTCGGCCCGGTGATGATGGCTAACGTTGTTGAGCGAGATGCCAACAACCGTATCGTTACAGCTGCCGTCACCGACGTGAACGGTAACTTCTCTATGGTGGTCAAGAACACCAAGAACAAGCTTTCTGTTTCGTATGTGGGTGCCAAGCCAATCACCGTGCCTATTGGTGCAAAGACGGTGTTCAACCTGAAGTTGGGCTCGTCGCAGACTACTGTGAAGGAGGTGACCGTGACATCGCGCCGCCGTACCAGCTCGGGCGGTCTCTCGATACCCAAGCGTGAGGTGTCTGTGGCCCAGCAGACCATGGACATGGCCGACGTTGAAGGTCTGTCGTTCACCAGTGCCGACGAGGCTCTCCAGGGTAAGATTGCCGGTCTTGACATCGTTGCCGGGTCGGGTAACCTTGGTGCCGGCACACAGATGCGCCTGCGTGGTGTGACTTCTATCAATGGTAACAAAAACCCGCTCATCGTCGTTGACGACCAGATTTACGATGCCCCCGACTTCGACCCGGAGAATGCAACCGAGGAAGACTATGCGTCGCTGCTCTCTGTCAACGTTGAGGATATTGCCAGCATCACTGTGCTGAAGGATGCTGCCTCTACAGCCATCTGGGGTTCAAAGGGTGCCAACGGTGTGATTGAGATCAAGACAAAGCGTGGTGCCCGCGGCAAGACGAGGGTTAACTTCTCGTATAAGTTCACTGGCAACTGGCAGCCCAAGGGCTACGAGCTGCTCGACGGTGACAGCTACACCATGCTCATGAAGGAGGCTCTCTACAACCCGACACAGGCTCAGGACGCTACGACCAACGTCAACGAGCTCAACTACAACCAGTCTTGGCCGCTGTATGAGAACTGGAACAACAACACCGACTGGGTGGACGCTGTTACTCAGTTCGGACAGATGCACAGCTACAGCCTTAACCTCACCGGTGGTGGCGAGAAGGCCAACTTCCGTATTTCTGCAGGTTATGACCATCAGACCGGTACGATTATCAAGCAGACGCTTAACCGTTTCACCACACGTATGGCTCTCGACTATTTCGTGAGCGACCGCATCACGTTCATCACCAACTTCTCGTTCTCTTATACCGACAACGACAAGAACTACACTGACCTGCTCGGTATAGCCCAGAAGATTGCCCCTAACATGAGCATCTATCGCCAGAGGGCTGACGGAACAGACACTGATGAGTATTACATCATGAACCGCAGTGACGCCAACCGCAACCCGTCGTCGTCGGAGCTCGACAAGATCAGGGAGCTCGGCAACCCCATTGCCATCGCCAACCTGGCCAAGTCGCAGGAGACCGTATATCGTATCAACCCAGACTTCAGGCTCAAGTATGAGCTGCTGGGCATCGAGGAAGGCAAGAGCCGCCTTACATACACCGGTGGCGCTTACTTCGACATCTATGCAAACAGCAAGCCGAGCTACTATCCTGCCGAGTTGGCAAAGCTCACACTCACTGACACCGACTACAACCGCGGTTACAACTACGAGAGCAACTCAATGACATTTACCTTTACCAACGACCTCGTCTTCACTCCTTATTTCAAGAATGAGGACTGGACGGCCACGATGCGCTTCCGCTATCAGATGGTGACAGGTAACAGCAGCAAGCTCGAAGAGACCGCGCGCCTCTTGCCTCCGGGAATCGAGATTCCTACTCTCGGCGGCGAACTGCTCGAGGGCAGCAAGACTCCTACGTCAAGCTCTACCGGAAAGTCGCGCTCGCAGAACTGGAGCTACACCGGCCACGTTTCTTACAAGAGCCGCTACTCTCTCGGATTCACCATCCGTGCCGACGGCGACTCTAAGTTCGGTCCGAAGAACAAGTGGGCTTACTTCCCCAGTGTGTCTGCACGATGGAACATCATCGACGAGCCGTTCATGGAGCCGTTGCGCAAGGTGGTGTCGATGCTCGCCTTCCGCCCAAGCTGGGGTATGGTGGGTAATGCGCCAAGTTCTGAGTCGCTCTTCTACGAAATCTACAAGCCGTCCGAAGGCGCCTACGGTCCCGAAGGCGGCACGCCAACCACATCTATCACACAGCTTAAGCTCGACGACCTGAAGTGGGAGACAACAACCAGCTACAACCTCGGTTTCAACCTCGGATTGTTCGACGACAAGATCGATGCTGAGTTTGAGTATTACTACAAGAAGACTACCGACCTGCTGATGAAAGACGTGGCCATCCCGACAACCAGTGGATATTCAAAGCTGGCCTACGCCAACGTCGGTGCCATGACCAACGAAGGATGGGAGCTCAACGTTAACTTCAACGACATCGTCAAGGTGGGCAAGTTCTCTATGGATGCTTACGTGAACGTTTCGCAGAACTACAACGAGATAACGGAGATGGACGAGAAAGTGCTCAACTCTGTCAATGCGGAGTGGTCTAACGAGAACGGTAAGTATATGAACCGCGCACAGGTGGGCAACCCGCTCGGCTCTGTCTATGGCTATAGGTACAAGGGCGTTTACCAGTATTCTTACGACTATCTGCTCAACCAGCAGCGGGAGAACAACTGGACGTCTTCCGACTTTGAGAACTGGATTAACAACGAGTTCCTGGCCAAGGGCAAGACTGCTCCTGTGGCCCTCGACAAAGATGGCAAGGTGCTAATGCAGGAAGACGGAACCCCGAAGCATGTGGTATACGACTACACTGGTGTGAACTATGAGTTCAAGGGTGGTGACGCCATCTACGAGGACATCAACCACGATGGTGAAATCAACAGCCTCGACGTTGTTTACCTCGGCAACTCGCTGCCTAAGGTTAACGGAGGTTTCGGCTTTACCTTCACTTACGACAGGTTCACGCTGCGCACCAGCTTCAACTACCGCTTCGGCAACAAGGTGGTCAACACGGCACGCATGAACCTCGAGAACATGTCGTCGGCTTACAACCAGTGCGCAAGTGTAAACTACCGCTGGCGCAAGGATGGCGACGTAACCCCGATACCACGCGCCATGTACGGCGACAAGGTGGCTTACAACTACCTGGGTTCAGACCGATATGTAGAGGATGGCTCGTTCGTGCGCTTCCAGTATGTGCAGCTCACTTACAACATGCCGCCGAAACTCACCAAGAAGCTCGGCCTAAACCAGTTTAAGATATACCTCTCTGCTAACAACCTGTATTGCTGGACCAAGTATAGCGGCACCGACCCAGAGCATTCTGCCGACGGTTGGGGATACGCTGAGGATGACTCTAAGACTCCGAGAGCCAAGTCGTTCACCGTTGGAATTAATATAGGTTTCTAAAACTCGATGTGTAAACGCATATAAATTGGAGTTATATTGTTATGAAGAAATATATATTGTTTTTATTATCTGGCATGCTCATGACGTCCTGCATTGACACAGAAGTGTTGCCTAACGATGTGGTCATTGGCGAGGATTTCTGGAAAACCAAAGACGACGTGACGTCGATGGTGGCTGCTGCCTACAAAGAGATGAGCCAGGCGGGCGTGATAGAGCGCTGCATCGTTTGGGGCGACTTCCGCTCAGACGAGCTTGAGGTCAACGAGATTGTGTTCAACGACTCGAAGCGTACGGACTTGGAGGAGATAAAGGTGGGAACGATGGACTACGAAAACCAGTTCTCAGACTGGGCTTCTCTCTATTCTGTAATCAACAAGTGCAACATCGTTCTTGAGAAGGCTCCACAGGTGGTGAGCATCGACCCGAGCTACACCGAGGGAACGCTCCGCACCGACGAGTCGCAGATGCTCGCCCTGCGTGCGCTGTGCTACTTCTATCTTGTGCGTGCTTTCCGCGACGTGCCTGTGACCGATGGCGCTTATTTCAACAGCAGCCAGAATTTCGAGATTCCGCAGCAGGCTCCGCTCACCGTGCTCGACAAGTGCATAGAGGATTTGCAGAAAGCGCTGCAGACCCCGCTTTCACCCGACGGATACACAGACTGGCGCAGCGTTGGTTACATCAACCGCGATGCCATCAACGCCATCCTGGCCGACGTGTACCTTTGGCGCGCTTCCATGACGGGCAATTTGGACGACTATGACAAGTGTGTTGACTATTGCGACGCAGTCATCGAGTCGAAGAAAGCAAGGTTTTTGTCAGACAACCAAGCCTCTGGTCCCAGCATCATCGGAAACATCGACCACGACGGCTACCCCCTCTATCCGGGCGAGTATGCTTATCAATACAATTTCATCCAAGGCAACTCGATGGAGAGCATCTTTGAGTTGCAGCTCGATGGTGAGAACATTTCAAACAGCGGCCTTATGCATTGCTATTGGAACTATGACGACAAAGCCCGTACCTACGGCTTGATGATGGCTCCGGCAAGCAGGTTTGCAACGGCAGGCGACGGCAATGTGTTTATCAAAGACAAAGATTACCGTTGGTTTGAAAGCTGCTTCAATGTGCAGAGCGCCGATGCAACTCAGTTGACAGTGTTCAAGATGGTGTCGCCTACGGGAACTGACAATACAGAGGCCTCGCTCAAGCCCGTTACTGCAGTAATCACCCCAGGGTATACCAAGATTGACCAGAACTGGATAGTTTACCGACTCACCGACGTGATGCTCATGAAGGCAGAGGCCCTTGTGCAGCTTGAGGCTTCTGACGCCAACAACCTCCAGCGTGCGTTCAGCATAGTCAACACGGTCAACAAGCGCTCACTGGCTATATCTTCACCCACAGCCACCGACACACTGCAGTTCTCTTCTTACAACTCAAAGTCGGCTATGGAGCAGCTCGTGCTCGAGGAGCGTCAGCGTGAGCTGTGCTTCGAAGGCAAGCGCTGGTTCGACCTGATGCGCTACACTTACAGGAGCCTGCGTTCGGGAGATGCCAACGACCAGTCGGCACTTCTCCATCCCGATATGCTTCTGAGCGAGATGGGCGGACTGTCGAACATGGCAAAGACCAGCACTATACTCGGCAATATCCTCGGTTCGGACGTGCAGATGTCAATGGAGTCTGAGCCTTACCTCTACTTCCCGGTTAAGCAAAGTGAGATGAAAGTCAACTTCTTGCTGAAGCAGAACCCGGCATACGAGAAAATGGAAAGTATTCAGAAACAATAATAAGGAAATTAGAATATGAAAATCAACGTGAAATCATTGCTTAAGGCAGTCGGGGCTGTGTTCATCCCCGGGTGTATAGCATTGTCTTCCTGTACGGCTGAGCCGGATGAGTCTAACCGATTCACTTTTACGGGAGAGACCATTTATGACTTCCTTGTAAACAATGATTCGGCATATAGCAACTTCAATTACATTCTGCAGCGCTCAGGACAAGACAGGATATTGAGCTCTTATGGAGAGTATACTTGCTTTGCACCCAACAACAGGGCTGTGATGAGGTATATTGACAGTCTGTATAATGACAAGGAAAGCGTGGACGACGCCGGCAACTTGCTTCACAACGGCATGACGGAGAACTCTCTCGAGGGACTGAGCGACAGCCTTTGCGAAGACATCGCCATGTTCCATTTGCTGAAGACCGAGCTCACCACCACCGAGATGCTTACCTCTACCGGTGCTACATACCGCACATTGCTTGGCCGTTACATCACTGCCGGTGCAAGCGGAAGCCAGATTCTTGTGAATGGCAATGCCCCTATAGACCGCACGCTGTGCGACTATGAGGTGGTGAATGGTATCGTGCATGCTGTTGACAGGGTTATCCAGCGTTCAAACAAGCTTGTGGCACGCGAGCTCCAGACCGACTCTGTACACTTCTCCATATTCTATGAGGCACTCGAGCGGACGGGTCTTGACAAGCAGCTTGAGACTCAGTATAAGACTCTTTCGGCCCAGGCACCCGCTTCAAAGGACGGTTACTATATACCGACCGAGTGCAAGAAAGGCTTCACTGTGTTTGCCGAGACCAACGATGTGTTCAAGGCTAACGGCATCAACAACTTCGACGACCTTGTTGCAAAGTGCAAGGAGTGGTATGGCAATGCCGCTTCCGGTTCGCGCAGCATGACTTCCGGATGGTACGACTACTTCCGTAACAATAACATTGAGGTCGACATGTCGTCTGACTATACCAAGCAGAACAACGTGGTCAACATGTTCGTGAGCTATCACATACTCAAGACAGCTGTCAATGCAAATGTGCTGGCGTTCAAGAACAACACCCACACCACTCACGGATGCACCGGCGACGCATACGATTATTACGAGACCATGCTTCCCATGACGCTCATCAAGGCATGGAAAGTGACATCTGAGGGCGACAAGATTTACCTCAACCGCTATGTCCAGAACAACACCCTGACCGATGGAATCGAGACAGTCGGCTCTGCAGCAATGCACCAGATGATTTACAAAGGCGTTGAGGTTGACGTCGACTCGCTCAAGCAGCCGCTCAACGGATATGTCTATCCTATCAAGGACATCTTGCTTTACGATGGCAAAGTGCCATTGGGTGTGCTCAACGAGCGCATGCGTTTCGATGCGCTTACCCTGCTCGGCGAGACGATGGACAACGGTTTCCGTGGCGCTTATGTAAAGGATATCACAGCACTCAACAGTGGAAAGTCGGCTGCCCGCGTACGTTTCCCGATTGACTATTTCGACAATGTGGTTGTGTTCAACGGCAACAATACCCAGTTGGACATGAACCTCGTGGCCGACCCGGGCTCAAAGGCATACTCGCTATACAAGGGCGACTCCTTCCAGGGAATGGGAGTGTTCGACTTTGCCATCAAGCTCCCGCCCGTGCCGGACGGAACATACGAGATGCGAATCAACCTTGACTGTATGCCCCACGGCACCATGCTTCAGCTGTATATCGGCGACAAGCCCGAGATAGCATCGATGGAGCCGCTGAGCATACCTCTCGACATGCGCATGGCCATGGACGAGAACGACCCAGCCATCAAGGCCATGGGCTTTGTAAGGCTTGACGATGAGTCGTTGCACCCCGAGGCTTACGCCGACCGCGGACTTGAGACCGACAAGATAATGCGTTCACACGGATTCCTGCGTGGCCCACTTTCAGTAAGGCGCCAGAACGAGAGCACCGATGCCTTTATCGTGCGCTTCATCCCTCACCAGTTCCGCCGCATCCTCGACACACGCCAGTTGCGTCAGCAAGACTACTGGCTCCGCCTCAAGACAGTGCTCGACGACGGCAACCTTGAGCGCAAGTTCCAGATTGATTATATAGAGTTTGTTCCGATAGGTGTGGCTCAGAACCAGCAATATCTTGAGGATTGGTATTGATTCCTTGTAAAATCAAAAAAGAATTATGATACGTAACAAATGTATATACAGCATGATAGCAGCTGCAACATTGCTTGCTGCTTCATGCACCGACTTCGATGATTACAACGAAGCGTACAAGACAGGTTCGCCTGAAAGCAAGAAGACTCTTTGGGAGAACATTTCTTCGCGCAGCGACCTTACTGAGTTTGCGTCATTGCTCTATAAAGTTGGCTACGACAAGGAGCTTGGCAATACTCGATTCTATACCGTGTGGGCACCGCAGAACGGCACCTTCGACTATGCCACTTACGACCAGATGGACAGCACGTCGCTCGTCGACAGGTTTATCAAGAGCCATGTGGCAGACTACAACTTCACGGTGTCTTCAAGCATCAACGAGCGTGTTCACACCTTGAACGAGAAGTCGTTTGAGTTGCAAAACATTGAGGGATGCACCTACGGCGACCACAACATAGTTAGCCTCAACAATCCGAGCATCAACGGTATTTACCACGTGATGGACGGAGCGGTGCAATACTTGCCCAACATCTATGAGTATATCTTCGACCAGGCAGACTCCGACAGCCTCATTGCTGCATATTTTGCGAAATATGAGTCAGAGGAGTTGGATATCAAGAACAGTGTGCCCGGGCCTATCGACTCTCTGGGCCGGCAGACCTACAGCGACTCTGTGATGATAATGAACAACACCTTGTTCAGGGAGCTGAATGCCAAGATTAACAATGAGGACAGTATGTACACCATGCTGTTGCCAACTGATGAGGCATACACCAGCTCATACGACCAGATCAAGAACTCGTTCAAATACAACACAGAGACCAAGTATTATCCTATCACTACCGACGGAGTAGGGTCTGTGCTGACAAAGAGCGAGGCCAACAAGGATTATGATGGGGCTTACCTGACCGACTCTCTTGCAAAGCTTTGCATTGGCTCAAGCCTTATACTTGCCCATAGCAACAAGTACAATTTCTGGCTTGACGAGGTGGACGGCCCGCAGAATGGTTTGCTCGACACCCTCATGACAACTTCCCGTATCAAGCTTTCTGGTGGCGAGGAAATAGTGTCTCACACTATCGGCTCTCCCGAGAAGATGAGCAACGGCTATGCACGCCGTGTCGACTCTTTGGCTCTTAAGCCCTGGGAGGTTTGGAATCCCGAGCTCAGCGTCAATGTTTACAGCACCGATGTACGTCCTTTGGTAAAGGAGGCCGCTGTCAACACTGTCGAGGTGACGACCTACGATTTCAACGAGAGCGTGGGCGACTACATATCAAGGTATATCGACCTCGTTCCCAACAACGACAGAACGGCTCGTCCGGAGGCATATTTCTATCTGAATGGGATAAGGTCGACGAAATACAACCTCTATGTCGTTTTCGTGCCGGCCTGCATCAACAAGAACTCAACCGAGCAAGAGAAGATCATCCAGTTTGACGTCAATCTGAACTATATGGACGAGAAAGGCAATATCGGAACCGCTTCGTCTCCTACCAAGAAGTTTACCAAGCTGCTCACCGACTCGGCCAATCTCAACAAGATAGACACATTCTTGGTAGGCGAGGTTGACTTCCCATATGCATACGTTGGCATCAGCGATGATTGCAAGCCGTATGTCAGTGTCAAGATTAACCGCAACGTTTATAGTTCAAAGGAAAAGAACTATGGCAACAGGATGCGTATAGCCGGTTTGATTCTCCGTCCGGTTGATTATGACGAGTACTTAAAAAAAGAAGATGAAAGATTATGAACACTGTTATATATAATATCCATAAGTCGTTTTTCAGGAACGCTTTCTTCGCACTTTTAGTGGGGTTGGCTGTGCCGGCTTACGCTCAGGATGAAGTTGCTGCCGACGATGAGCAGGCCTCTTCGGTTCAGCGAGCTCCAAAGATTGAGCCGGAGAAGTATGAACTCGTGTCTGTCAAGGGAACCGTATTCGAGGAGTCCAGCAAGAAGCCTTTGGCCGGTATTCAGGTCAAGGCGCTTGGCAACGCCCGTTACACGGCCATGACCGACGAGAAGGGGCAGTTCGAAATCAAGGTACCCAAGTTCACCACTTCGCTGTTTGTCTATTCGCCAGAGTTCCTATCGCAGCAGGTTGCCATCGGCAAGGGCGACGATCTCGTTATCTATATGTTGAGCGACAAGTATCGCCCGATGTATGAAGACGCAACGAACATCACGGCTTCGCGTTCCATCAAGTCTGATGCAACAGAGAACTACACCCTCGACACAGAGCTTGAAGACAAGTTGCTGGCAGACATGCGCACCACCCAGCGTTCGGCAATGCTTGGCGTCGGAGGCGACATGTTTATCCGAGGCATCAACTCACTGAATGCTAATTCGCAGCCGCTTATCATCGTCGACGGCGTAGAGCTCGACATGCAGCGTGACCGTGCGGTGCTGCACAGCGGCAATTTCTTCAATATGCTGGGCAACATCATGCCTGCCGACGTAGAGAAGGTGACGGTGCTGAAGAACGCCACAGCCCTTTATGGTGCCCGCGGCGGCAATGGCGTCATCCTCATCGAGACCAAGCGTGGCCATAGCATGGCAACGCGAATCGACGCCAACCTTTCGGTAGGCGTGACGCTGATGCCACGCCTGCAGACCGTCATGGATGCCTCTCAGTATCGCATCTATGCTACCGAGATGCTCGGCACAGTGCCCAACCTCGACGTCAACTCGTCGGCATTCAAGTTCCTCAACGATGATCCCAATGGTTATTACTACCATACGTATCATAACAACACCGACTGGCAGGACGAGGTTTACCAGACGGCATTGACGCAGAACTACAGCATCAATGTGCAAGGAGGCGACAACATCGGTATGTACAACCTCTCTGTGGGCTATGTCGATGGCGAGACAACCTCAAAAGGCAATGCCTACAATAGGATGAACGTTCGCTTCAACACCGACATCAACATCCTTAAGAATCTCTCAACCAAGTTCAACCTGTCTATTTCGCGAATGCAGAACGACCTGAAAGACGACGGCGTGCAGGAAGACTTCGATGCCGCAACACCTACATCGCCCACATTCCTCGCTCAGATTAAGTCGCCGCTGGTTGCACCTTACCAGTACAACCAGTACCTGGGAGGATTCTCCAACCTGCTCAGCGAGGCCGACGACTTGTTTGACGCTGTCGGCACGGAGCATTCGCTTTCAAACCCTGTGGCCATTCTGGCGCAGGCTCACGGCGACAACAAGAACTTCCTTGAGAACACCTACTTCCAGGCAATGTTGGAGCCTACGCTTAAGTTGGGCAACGACTGGCGCATTACCACAGCGTTCAGCTATACCCTCAACCGCAACTCGCAGCGCTACTACCGTCCTAACACGGGTGTGGCCGGGTTCAACATACCCGATGTAGGCTTGGTTTACAACCAGTTCTCTACATATTATGCCAAGGAGAACAACATCCTCAGCAACACGCGAGTAAGCTACTCTCACATCTTCGGTGCCCACTCGCTGAGCGCTTTCGTTGGTTTCCGTTACAATTACTTCTCGTACGACGGCGACGGTATCTCAACCCAGTACACAACGCGCCAGGACGACAAGAACCCGCAGATTTCTGCCAACACCAACAACATCATCTCGGCCTTCGGTGCCAATGATGTATGGAAGCAGATACAGTGGTACGGCAACGTAGACTATAACTACCAGAACCGTTATTTCCTCACACTGTCGCTCCTTGGCGAGGCCAACAGCCGTTTCGGCGACAACAGCGACGGGCTCAGCATGTTCGGTGTGCAGTGGCAGGTTTACCCCAGTGTACAGGCCGGATGGGTGGTTACCAACGAGAAGTGGTTCCCGAAGAATGCCGGAGTTGACTATCTGCGCCTCAATGTTGGCTACGACATCAGCGGCAACGACGACATTGCCAGCAATGCCGTGCGCACCGTTTACGCCATGGTGAAGTACGACAACCAGGCCGGCTTGCAGCTCAAGAACATCGGTAACGACAAGATAAAGAGCGAGACGATGAAGAAGTTCAACGTGGGCTTGCAGACCAACTTGCTGCACAACCGTGTCGCATTGAGCTTTGATTACTATATCAACAAGACGAGCGACCTGCTCACTCTGAAGACCTTCACCGACCCGATTGCCGGCCAGAACAACTACTGGACCAACAGTGGCGAGATTCAAAACACCGGTTTCGAGGTCATGCTTTCCGGCAAGCCCGTCGTGGCAAAGGACTGGGATGTCGAGATTGGCGCCACTGTGGGCCACTACAAGAACGAGGTCAAGTCGTTGCCTGATGGCGATTACCTCTCTTCTATATATGGCGAAGACAACATCCTCACCTCTGTGGGCAACCCTGTGGCCCTGTTCTACGGCTACGAGACAGCCGGTGTGTTTGCCGACGATGCAGCCGCACGCGCAGCAGCAAAGCAGGACGGTGGCCATGAGTATCTCTACATGCTCGACAACACCGGCAAGGAAATGTATTTCCAGGCTGGCGACATCCACTTCGTCGACCGCAACGATGATGGCAAGATTGACGAGAGCGACCGTACGGTCATCGGCGACCCGAATCCCGACATCTACGGCAACATCTTTGCTTCTGTCAACTGGAAGAACTTCACGCTCAGCCTCAACTTCAACTACAGCCTCGGCAACGACGTGTTCAACTACCAGCGCATGATACTCAACTCGGGCAGCAACTTCTACAATCAGCAGGTGGCAATGACCGACCGCTGGCACTATGAAGGCCAGGTGACCGACATTCCGCGCATAGCCTATGGCGACCCGATGGGCAACAGCCGCTTCAGCGACCGTTGGATTGAAGACGGAAGCTATCTGCGCCTGAAGACCCTCAAGCTGACATACCGCGTTCCTGTCAACTTCAGCTGGCTGCAGGGTCTTGCTGTGTGGGCAGAGGCAGTCAATCTGTTTACTCTTACCAATTATCTTGGCAACGACCCCGAGTTCAGCATTGGCCGCGGTTCGTTGTACCAGGGCATAGATTGTGGCAACCTTGCCCAAAGCCGTGCATTTACTTTTGGAGTGAAGATAAATCTATAAGAAAACGAAATCATGAAGAAGATAATATTTTCAGTTATCTGTATGATGACGCTCTTTGTGTCGTCATGTAGCGATATGCTCGACGTTGAGACAAGCCGCGAGGTTGAGCTGCCCTCCATCGGGCAGGCCTCCGACTCCTTGTTCTACGTGCTGGGCATAATGCAGGCAGTGCAGCAGGCTGCCGACGCCTACTACATTCAGAATGAGATGCGTGGCGACCTGGTCGACGTCACCGTGCATTCAGACCTCAACTTGCGTGAAATGGCAAACTTCAGCGCCACGGCTTCCAACAAGTACGACAGCGCTTACGTTTACTACCGCATCATCAACAACTGCAACTACTACATTGCCAATCGCGACACCACCTTGTATGACGGTACATACAATGTCACACAGTCGGAGTATGCCACCGTGCTGGCTTTCCGTGCGTGGGCTTACTTGCAGCTTGCCCGCAATTACGGCAAGGTGAAGTTCGTGACCAAGCCGCTCACCTCTTTGAGCGACATCGAGAACGACAAGTCTGAGGAGCTTGGCATCAAGGAGATTGTTGCACGCCTGGCCGACGAGGGCAACACCGCGTTGAGGCGTTACAGTGGGCTCGACCTGCCCTACGGCAATGGTGTCATTGGCAGCGATTACATTCGCTCAATGTGCATCCCCGTCGACGTTATCCTTGGCGAGCTCTATCTTGAGGCCGGGCGCTATGCCGAGGCTGCCGACTATTACTTCAAGTACCTGCTTAAGTATAAGATGGTGGCCAGCGACCAGCGTTCTCCTGTTGAATTGTCGAATATGTGGGATCTCAATTTGCCCAACGACTTCCTGCCAGAGTCTTCCGGCCAATGGTTCTCTAATAACTTTTCTCTCATATCTACATCAACGTCACTCGACGGTCGCATCACTTATCTCCCCATGGCGCTGAACAAGTTTAAGGGAGTTACGTCGGAGATACCCAAGTTGTTCGGTTTTGACTATTACCTAACTTCCGGCGACGAAGATGCCACTCTGGACGAGAAGTATCAGGCCAAGTTCATGGACGAGCAGCAGATAGTGCCGTCCTCTGCCTACAAGTCGCTGGCCAACAACTCTCTTTATTACTACACGTCGAGGTTTGCCGGCCATGAGAACGAGAAGGGCGCGCTCAGCATTGGCGACCAGCGTGCAAAGGTTCGCGTGGTTCAGCGCAGCAATGTGGGCGGCGTCGACACCATGGAGTATCAAAGGCTGTTCACTTATGCACCGCAGATCATTCTCTACCGTTCTTCCACCGTGTGGCTGCATTTGGCCGAGGCGTTCAATCGCATGGGTTATCCCGACGCAGCTTTCGCCATCTTGAAAGACGGCCTTACCACCAACCTGCTCACGGATACGACCTACATCACCGATGGCACCAAGGAGTTGCTCACCGGTCGCTATCCGTTCCTGACAGGCGAGGGTGCCTCTATCTTCAGCGGCACGGGTGGGGCGCGCAACTACGGCATCCATCGCCATGGTTGCAGCGACGCCAGCGGCATCGACGGCGTTTACTCGCTCTATCAGATGGACACCGAGGTTTTGCGCAAGCTCGACGAGATAGAGAGCATGTTTGAAGTGACCTCTGCCGGCAGCGAAGACTCTCTCGCCGTTATCGTCAATGCTGTAGAAGACTTGCTGTGCGACGAGTACGCCATGGAGTTTGCTTTCGAAGGCTGCCGCTATGCCGACCTCATGCGCCTGGCCCGCCATAAGAACGAGTCGAGCCCAGCCGGCTACGGCACCAACTTCGGAGGCCGATGGCTTGCCCGCAAGCTGGCGTTCAAGAATCCGGTCAAGAATCTTGAAGACGAGCAGAATTGGTATCTTCCGATGAAGTAATGCCATAAATTGAGTTTTTTCACATGCAATGGCCGCATGCACGCATGGGCGCGCATGCGGCCATTTTGTTTGT
>ERZ779697.293-NODE-293-length-27088-cov-2.83465_pt1 | contig 27088 bp, 31 predicted proteins | sample MGYA00511881_ERZ779697 | MGnify/ENA primary metagenome ERZ779697 (study PRJEB29588, sample SAMEA2148105) | human gut metagenome | biome: human gut; feature: human-associated habitat; material: faeces | place: Denmark | collected 2008/2010 ... | reverse complement strand
GTTCCCCCCTTGTTTGGGTACACAAATGCGTTTATGTATCCTGTTGTGATGCTTAAGCGCACACTTCCGACTTCTGCATCACCCCCAGGAGTTCCGAGATTGTTGCCAGAGTTTCCTCCAGCCCCGCCTCCGCCGGAGGCTCCGTATCCCGCGCCGCAGCCGAAGACGGCGATGATGCGCTTCGGCTTCATGGCCCGCGCCGTTTCCAGGGCCTTCTGCAGGCTGTCCGGCGTATGCGAGTAGTCGACGACGATGGCGAAGTCCTGACCGGCTTCGACGAGTTCGAAGCGGCCCGGTACGGAATGGAAGGTCTGGATGGCCTTGTCGATGGTCGCTTCGTCGACGCCTTCGGCATGGGCCGCACCGATGGCGGCCAATGTATTATAGACATTGAAGAGACCCGTAATGTTCATGTTCAGATGGACATTGACGAAGGGGCCGACGACATCGAAGGACGATTTCTTCAATTCGACTTTCAGGTTCGAGCCCTTGAGATCCGCATCCTTTTCGACACCGTACGTCAGAACCTTGCAGTGGCAGGCTTTGAGGATGTCCTTCGACCAGGGGTCGTCGATATTGACGACAGCCGTCTTGTTGTCCTTGACATGGTCGGCCTGGCTCAGGCTCTGGAAGAGCTTAGCTTTGGCAGCGACGTAGTTTTCCATGGTCTTGTGAAAATCGAGGTGGTCCTGCGTAAGATTCGTGAAGACCGCCGTGTCGTATTCGATGCCGGCCACGCGGTTCAAGGCAAGGGCATGGCTCGACACTTCCATGACGACGTGGGTCATGCCCTTTTCATACATCATGGCCAGGAAGTGCTGGAGTTCGACGACATCCGGCGTCGTGTTGTGGATCGGCAGTTCTTCGTCGTCGATGAGGGCGTGGATCGTGCCGATGACGCCGACATGATAGCCGGCGGCACGCAGGATATGGGCGATGATGTGCGTCGTCGTCGTCTTGCCGTTCGTGCCGGTGACGCCGATCATGCGCATCTTGCGGCCCGGATAATCATAAAAGAAAGGAACCATGTCTTCCAGGGCATGGTGGATATCCGGGACCAGGATCTGGACGGTACGCTGCGGCAGGTCCAGGTGCTTCGTCGTCAGGACAGCAGCCGCCCCTTTTTCGACAGCCTGGGCAGCAAAGGCTGCGCCGTCGACATGGACACCGGCGATGCAGACGAAGAGATAGCCGTCTTCAATCTGGCGAGAATCCGACGAAATGCCGGTAATCACCGTATCGGCACTGCCGTTGAGATTATAAATGCCTTTGATCTGCTTACAAAGTTCTCCTACCGTTTTGGTCATGATAATAGGTCCTCCTTGATTGTTCAGTTCTATGCTCTATAAGATAAATAACAATGAGGCCGTCGCACGAAGTGCGTCGACCTCTCTGGTTAAGCAATTATCGACGTTTCCCTTTTGCGGCCTGATCCGTTTGATTCCCGTAAAGGACCCGTGACGGTGCTACCATTCCCAGTCGTTGTGTCGCTGTCGTGTAAATTCGTTCAGGTGTCTCCAATTTGGAAATCTCGACGCGCAGTTCATCGTTTTCACGCTGCAGCTGCTGCGTCTGGCTCTTTACTTCCATCAGTTCGCCGCTCTGTTGATAGGCCAGGGACGTGAGGAGATTGGAAATGATTACGATCACTGCAATCATGCCAATCGGAATCAGGACGTAAAGCGCTCCCCGACGAATCGCCTGCAGGGCAGCCGTCCGCCATAAGGGTATGCTTTTGTCATCATTAATATTTCCGGCCTTCCTTGCCAGCATACGCAACACATCCATTTCCATGATATAGCCGGGTACCGCTTCGGTTATTTACGGATACCCACGCGGAGCTTCGCACTGCGAGCCCGCGGATTCATGTCCAGTTCTTCCTGTGAGGGCAGGATAGGCTGGCGCTTCGCTTTTAGGATGGCATGATGATGGCACGTACAAATCGGCATGTCCGGCGGGCAGATACAGTCCGTCGACAAAAGTTTCAGCGTCTGTTTGGTAATACGGTCTTCCAGGGAGTGGAAGGTAATGACGCAGATATGACCGCCAGGCTTCAGGCGCTGTGCCGCCTGCTCCAGGGAATCGTGAAGGATTCCCAATTCATCGTTGACTTCGATGCGGATTGCCTGGAAAGTCCGTTTCGCCGGATGAGGCCCGTCTTTGCGGGCACCGGCAGGAATGGCCTTCTTGATGACCCGGACCAGTTCTTCCGTCCGCTGTAGCGGCTTTTCCCGCCGCGCCTCGACGATGAAGGCGGCGATGCGCTTCGCCCAGCGTTCTTCACCGTAGGTCTTGATGATGCGGTAAAGGTCCGCCTGGCTGTAGCCGTTGACGATATCGTAAGCACTGCGCTTTTGATCGCGGTCCATACGCATATCGAGGGGGCCGTCCTGCATATAGGAAAAGCCCCGTTCCGGCGTGTCGAGCTGATAGCTGGAAACGCCGAGATCGAACATGACACCGTCGACGGCAGGGATTCCCAGCTCATCAAGGACGTCCGGCAGATAACGGAAGTTGCGCTGTACAAGGATGCGTTTGCAGGCTGTATCCTTCAGGCGTTCTGTCGCCGCTGCGATGGCATCCTCGTCCTGATCAAGGCCGATGAGGGTCGCATTTGCTGTCAGGCGGTCTGCCAGCATCTTGGAATGACCGCCGCCGCCCAGTGTACAATCGACATAAATTCCGTCAGGATCGGTAATTAAGTTGTCGATCGTTTCTTTACGCAGTACACTGACGTGATGAAAATTCATAATTCCTCCTAAAAGTCCAAGTCCAGGGAATCGTCGAGGCTTTCGGCAATTTCTTCCATGGCAGGTACGGTCTTGGCGGCGTAGGCTGCATAGGCTTCTGTGCTCCAGATTTCGACTTTATCCCCTGTCCCCAGGACAGTCACATCCTTAGTCAGTTTGGCATAGGCCCGCAATGTCGCTGGAATAAGGATGCGGCCTTGTTTATCAAATTCTACTTCGGCAGCGCTGCCGAAGACAAAGCGCTTAAAGGCGCGGACATTTTCTTTCGAAGCCCGGAGCTTTTTCAGGCTCCCGGCCAAACGCATCCACGCCTCCATCGTGTAGACAGAAAGGCAGCCTTCCAAACCGCGGGTAACGACGAACTTTGGCCCCAGTTCGTCCCGAAATTTGACAGGCAAAATAACGCGGCCCTTGGCGTCAATGGTATGTTCGTATTCCCCCATAAACATAAGGCCGCCACTCCTTTCACTTTTCACCACATTTTACCACATTTCCACACGCTGTGACAACACGCTGGCAAAAAAAAGAAGGGATTGTTGCCTGAAGGATTTCTCCATCAGTCAACAATCCCTTTCGTAAGTTTGATGCTGCGGGTTTGATGTTTGATGCAGAAGGTAAATTTTTATCCCCTATCACATCAAACGTCAAACATCAAACGTCAAACTTTTTTTGAAAAACTATCCGGCCGAATGACGATAGGTTCCCGCCGCAGGCGCTTAAAATCGCACTGCTGCACGAGTTCTTCGAGGCTGTAAATCCGGCTTTCCGTCACGAGGCCGCCGGCATAGGCCAGGTGGGAAAGGATGGCTTCTGCCGTGACGCCCTGCTGTCGCAGGCTGCGGACGGTAATGCCGTGCTGGCGCTTGGAAAGGCGGTTGCCTGCCGTGTCGATGAGCATGGGCACGTGCGTATAACTGGGCGGCTCATAGCCAAGGGTCTCGATGAGCCAGATCTGCTGTGCCGTCGAAGAAAGGAGGTCTTCGCCGCGCAGGACATGGCTGATAGCCATGGCGCCGTCATCGACGGAAACGGCCAGCTGATAGGCGTACATATCGTCCGCCCGGCGGACAACGAAGTCGCCGCAGCAGCGCGTCAGCTCTTCCTCAAAAGGCCCATAGACCGTATCCGTAAAGGAAATCGTCCGCCGCGGCACGTGGACCCGCCAGGACGGCTTCTTGGTCATTTTCTGCCGCTCTCTTTCGCTCAGGCCGTAGCAGTGACCGTCGTAGACCGTATGCTCGCCGGCATGGGGCGCGCCGATGGCCTGCAGGCGGGCGCGGCTGCAGTAGCACGGGTAAAGCAGTCCCAGGCGCTTCAGTTTTTCCAAGGCCGCCGCATAATGGTCATAGCGTTCCTGCTGGATGTACGGGCCGAAGGGACCGCCTTTATCAGGCCCTTCGTCCCAGTCGAGACCGAGCCAGTGCAGATCTTCCATCAGGGCTTTGGCAAAGAGCGGCTTCGAGCGCTGTTCATCGATGTCTTCGATACGCAGTACCAGCGTGCCGCCGGCCTGCCGTACCTGGAGCCAGGCCAAAAAGGCCGACCAGACATTGCCGAGGTGAAGATAACCCGTCGGGCTCGGTGCAAAACGTCCCCGCATCGTGCTCACATCCTAATCCGGCAGAGAAACGAGGTTCTTAAAGAGGTCCTTCGCTTCGCGGATCTTGGCTTCACTACCCATGACGCAGACGTTGTTATCGTCCATGACGGCGCGGATGCGCGCTGCCAGGGCGCGGATGTCGGCAGCCGTCGTCGCCAGGAGCTGGTCACGACGCTGCTGGGCAATGGCCTGGGTCGTGCCCGTAAAGTAGCGGGTCATGGCCTTTTCACCGCGCAGGGACGGCGTCAAAGGAATATCGATGCGGCTCAGCGTACCGATGACGTACTTCGTCATTTCCCGATCCGAGACGTCGAAGGACTGGAGATAATCGGCCAGTGCATCATAGGCTTCGACGCTGGAGCGGAGATTCGGGTCACGGTACGAGCAGAAGACCATGTCGCCGTTGTCATAGAAACGGGTAAAAGCGCCGTAGGCCCCGCCCTGGACGCGGATTTTCGTCCACAAGTAGCCGTACTGGAGGATCGTGTCGAGGACCATGAGCGAACCCGTATAGTCATAACCGTGACCGCGGAAGTTGCCGCCTTTGGCGACGTACTGGACCGTACCGCTGGTCATAATGCCTTCGTTCTTCTGTTCCAGGGCAAAATCGCACAGGCCCTGGGGCTTTTCGCCTTGCGGCAGGGCCGTGAGCCATGACTGTACGGCTTCTTTGGCTTTCTGCCAGTCTTCATCGCTGGCCGTCACTTCCAGGGTCAGGGCAGCGCGGCTGAAGATTTTCTTCATGACTGCCGAGAGTTTCGCCGCAATGTCTTCGGCATCGGTACGGACGTGGCGTGCCGTTTCTGTAATGAAATCGTAGTACGACAGTTCGCCGGCATCGCAGAAAGCTTCGACAGGAGAAACGTAGGAAAGGACGCGGTGCATGACGATCGTATGGCCGCGGCGGAAGGCGTCCATATCCCAACCGGCCTTCGTTTCTTCGACCAATTCCGTCAGGCGGTCTTTATTGGTGAAGACCGTCTGCAGGGAAATTTCTTGGAGCAGGGCGACGAGTTTTTCCACATTCTGCGTCAACCCTTTGGCCTTGAAGCGGAAGACAGGCATGTAGTCCTTGTTGTCCGTGCGGTTCGAGAAGGCCGAGACGGTATAGTCGATGCCGCCGGTATAGAGATCGATGAGGGACGCGATATCGCCGTAAGAATGCACTGTCGTATCCATATCGCCGATGAGGTCGCTCAATAAGTAGGCATAGGAAATTTCTTCCCGCGTCAGGCCGTGCAGGTCGAAGTAGGCATTGATGTAGGTAATGCCATTCGTTTCGTCCGGTACGTGGCAGACCGTAACGCCGTCGATATCTTCTTTTTCCATGGCAATGGCATCGGCTTTCTTTTCCAGATCATCGCGAGTCAGGGTCGGAATCGTTTCCAGCGCTTCCGGCGAATCGGGCGTCGCCTGGCGCTTCTGCAGGTCCTGGGACGCTTTGACGATAGCGTCGATTTCTGCCGGCGAAAGGGAGGCTTTATAGGCGGCCAGTTTTTCAGCCAAGGCTTTATCGTGCTTTTCCGTCAGGCCCGCTTCAGGGACCAGCGAGACCAGAGCATAGTAAGGATTGTCGAGGATGTACTTCTGGATCAGCTTTTCGAAATAGCCTTCATCGATGCCGCGGCGCAGGACGGCCAGGGATTTTTCATAGGAAAGCGACGCCAGCGGGTCCAGGTCGTAGAGCCACGTATCCATGCAGCGGATGCCGTAGATGAGGCCCTTCGGGCGGCCGACGAAGTCCGCTTCGCGCAGGGTGAATTCCGTGCGGTTCAAAGCGCCTGTGAGCAGGGTATTATCGAGGCCGTCTTTGACCATCTGACTGAGGACGCGGCGGACGATAGGCATGATTTCTGCCTGTTTGTCCGGATCCGAACCGTTGACGGAAATGCCCCAGAGCGGCTGCAGGATACCGTCCTGGAAATCACCGGAAATGTCCTTGCCAAGACCCGCATCGACGAGGGCTTTCTTCAAAGGTGCTGCCGGCGACTGCAGGAGGACATAGGTCAGGACTTTGAAGGCCAGAGCCACCGTCGGGTCGAGGGCGTCGTCAATGACGTAGGTCAGGCTGTGCAGGGTCTTGTGTTCTGTCTTTTCGCCCGTAGCGATGCCGTAAGGATAGGTCTTGACCTGACTGCCCGGGCATTTCTGACGGCCGATGGCCGAGTCGACGGCCTGGACGTGGAACTTGCTCAGGTATTCGCTGTCCATGAAGTCCAGCGTCTGATCGATGTCCATATCGCCGTAAAGGAAGATATAGCTGTTCGACGGATGATAGTATTTGGCATGGAAGGCGGCAAAGGCTTCCTGCGTCAAGTTCGGGATGTCGTCCGGATTGCCGCCCGATTCGACGCCGTACGTCGTGTCCGGGAAGAGGTTGTCCATGACGTGCCGTTCCAGCTGCGAATCCGGCGACGAGAAGACACCTTTCATTTCATTGTAGACGACGCCGCGGTAGGTCAGTTCGCCGTCGGCTGAATCGAGGTGGTAGTGCCAGCCTTCCTGCATGAGGACCTGTTTATCCTTGAGCATGTTCGGGAAAAAGACGGCATCAAGGTAGACGTCCATGAGGTTCTTGAAATCCGCTGCATTGCGGCTGGCCACAGGATACATCGTCTTATCCGGGAAGGTCATGGCATTGAGGAAGGTATTGAGGGACCCTTTGACGAGTTCAACGAAGGGTTCCTTGAGGGGGAACTTGCGGGAGCCGCAAAGCGTCGAATGTTCGCAGATATGGGGCACGCCCGTGCTGTCCGACGGCGTCGTGCGGAACGAAATGGAAAAGACTTTATTGTCATCATCGTTCTGGATGTAGAGCAGGCGGGCACCGGACTGGATGTGGTGCATTTCGTAAGCCTGGCTGTGCAGTTCCGGGACATAGCGGCTGCGGTCGACAGCAAAGCCGTGCAGCGTCTGCTTTTCTTCTAATTTCATAAAAAATTCTCCTTATTTCTCGGTATATGTTGATTTACTTACTACAAACTAAAAACTTTTTACTTCCCCAGCAGCAAGCCTCGCAGCTCTTCCACCGTCGCCGCCGTGAAGTCCGGCTTAAATGTCTGCCGTTCGGCATCGCTGCCGTAGCCGTAGAGGACGTAAATGACGGGCAGGCCCAGCTCACGGGCGCCGAGGATATCGAAGCGGCGGTCGCCGACCATGACAGCGTCCCCTTTTTCCAGGGGCCCCAAGCCCTTGAGGATGCGCCTCATGACGTCCGCCTTCGTATCTGTACCGCCTACGGCCGGGCCGGCAACAGCATCCACGTAAGGGGCGATACCGAATTTCTGACAAATCGCTTCGGCGTGGACCTGGGGCTTCGACGTCGCTACGAAAGAGTGGATACCCGCTTCCTGCATAGCTTTCAGCATGGGTACGATGCCGTCGAAAGCGCGGTTCTCGAATTTGCCGATCGTGCTGTAGCGTTCCTGGAAATAAGCATAAGTCTGCTTCGCTTTTTCCGGCGAGAAGCCGTAGACTTCTTCAAAGGTCGTCAAGAGCGGCGGCCCGACGACGGTATGCTGATCCAGACGGCCTTCTGTCGATTCGCCCATTTTCTTCAGGGCATAGGCCACGGAATTGATGATGCCATCTTTCGAATCGGTCAGGGTACCGTCGAGATCGAATAAAACGTATTTATACATGTAAATTCTTCTCCTAAACTATACTTAATGTGTACCCTATCTATTTTAGCCTCCTTTCTTAAGATTTGCAAACCCTTCTGTAAGGACGGACTGTGAAAGTTTTCCCATTGTTGACCGTTTTTGTACAGTTATGGTATAATTAGCTCACATCAACAAAGAATCATTTTTACTTTGAATTTATTACATAGAAAAGGAAGTGCTCCCCATGAAAAATGTCATCCGCCCTTCTTACGATCTCTATATCAACGGCCGCTGGATCCCGTCCAGCGACGGTTCTACCTTTAAAGCTGTCAATCCCGCCAACGGCGACGTCCTCTCGGTCTGTGCCGAAGCGACGAAAGACGACGTCGACGCCGCCGTCCGCGCTGCCCACGCCGCCTTCCCGGCCTGGAAGAAAGTATCGCCGGCCAAACGGCAGGCCATCCTCCTGAAAATCGCCGATATCATCGAAAAGAATGCCGACACGCTGGCCCTCATCGAAACCCTGGACAACGGCAAGCCCATCCGGGAAACGAAGAACGTCGACATCCCGGCCGCCGTCGACCACTTCCGCTATTTCGCCGGCGTCGTCCGCAGTGAAGACGGCCGCGCTTCGACGATTGACGATAATACACTGAGCCTGATCATCCACGAACCGATCGGTGTCGTCGGCCAGATCATCCCCTGGAACTTCCCCTTCCTCATGGCAGCCTGGAAACTGGCACCGGCCCTGGCCGCAGGCTGTACAATCGTCCTCAAACCGTCAAGCACGACGTCCCTCAGCGTCCTGGAACTGATGCACCTTTTAAAAGGCGTCCTGCCTGACGGCGTCGTCAACGTCATCACTGGCAAGGGCTCCCGTTCGGGCCAGTACATCCTCGACCATCCGGACATCCAGAAACTGGCCTTTACGGGCTCGACAGAAGTCGGCCGCGGCGTCTACAAAGCAGCCCAGGAAAAACTCATCCCGGCGACCCTGGAATTAGGCGGCAAGTCGGCGAACATCTTCTTCGACGACTGCGACTGGGAAATGGCCATGGACGGCGCCCAGCTCGGCATCCTCTTCAACCAGGGCCAGGTCTGCTGCGCCGGCTCGCGCATCTTCGTCCAGAAGGGCATTTACGATAAATTCGTCAGCGAACTTGCGAAACGCTTCGAAAAAGTCCGCGTCGGCCTGCCCTGGCTGGAAGACACGCAGATGGGCGCCCAAATCGACGGCCGTCAGGTCGAAAAAATCCTCAAGTACATCGAAATCGGCAAAGAAGAAGGAGCCCGCCTCGTCTGCGGTGAAAGAGCCACGGAAGGCGGCCTGGACAAAGGCAACTTCATCAAGCCGACGATCTTCGCGGACGTCAAAAACGACATGCGCATCGCCCAGGAAGAAATCTTCGGGCCCGTCGTCTGCATCCTCCCCTTTGAAACAGAAGACGACGTCATCGCCATGGCCAACGACAGCGAATACGGCCTGGGCGGCGCCGTCTGGACGCGTGACATCAACCGTGCCCTGCGCGTTGCCAAAGGCGTAGAAACAGGCCGCATGTGGGTCAACACCTACAACGCCCTGCCGGCAGGCGCTCCCTTCGGCGGCTACAAGCTCTCAGGCATCGGCCGCGAAACGGACAAGACGACGATGCGCCACTACATGCAGACCAAAAACATCTTCATCAACCTCTCGGAAAAACCGAGCGGCCTCTACAAATAAAAAACAAAGAAGGACCTTGCTATGACTGCTAAAAAAATCATCTCTCTCCTCCTCATGCTGCTTCTCGCCTGCACTGCCGTCTACGGCTTCATCACCGTCGACCGGCCGGGGAATCCGCAGGCTACCACCAGTGCGAGCACAAAGAAATAAGAATTGACAGCGACCTCCTTTCTCCCTATAATGTAAGCATTATGAAGAAAGGAGGTCGCTCTATGAAAAAATTACTGTCGAAAAAAGAACGGGCCCGGCGCCAGAGCATCCGCCGTTCGCCGCAGATCAAAAAGGCCATCCGCCGCCTCGACCCGGCCCATATCCTGACGCTGGACCTGGAAACGACAGGCCTTGACGCCGATGCGGAAATCATCCAGCTCTCGGTCATGAACGGCTGCGGCGATGTCCTCATGAACCGCTATTTCAAGCCCCTCTACACAGAGCGCTGGGATGAGGCGATGGAAGTCAATCACATTACGCCCCAGCAGGTCGAAAAGGAAGACCCGTTCATCCTCTGGGCCGACAGGGTGAGCGAACTTTTCATGGATGCAGACCTCATCGTCGGCTACAGTACCTTCAATGACGTGGCTAAACTGCACGCAGCCGGCGTCGTCCTGCCGGACCGGGATATCTACCTTGACCTGGCCGAAGCCTTTTCCCTCATCCACTATAAAGAAAACAAGACTATCACCTACGCCAAGCTCATGAACTGCGCCGCCCATTACGGCTACCAAAGCCGCCGCAGCTGGCACGACAGCCTGACCGATACGGATGCGACGCTCTTCTGCTTCCGTCAGATGCTCGACGACGACCAGGCGATCTTCAAAAAACGCCGTTACCCGCAAATCAGCGGATAACGGCGTTTTGCCTTCTATACACCCCGGTCGTCGGGATTCCAGATGATCTTGTGGAGCTGGAGCTGCATGTGCCAGTCCGTAAGACGATGTTCCTTCATGAATTCGACGATGCGCCGCGGCTCGATCTTGCCGAAGACGGCACCGACGTAGACGGCGCACTTCGGCCGGTAGAGCTTATAGACGCCCAGGGCCTGGCGCAGGTCCGCTTCGTCGCCGACGACGAACTTGAGGACGTCCTGAGGCCGGAGCTTCTCGAAGTTCTCCGGCAGCATACGGTTAGTCATATCCGACGAAAGGCTCTTGTAATCGACCGTGAACCAGACGTGGTCGTATTTAAAATACGGTTCGATATCCATGCTGCCGTTCGTCTCGATGTTGACGCTGTGCCCTTTGAGCCCTGCCAGGAGAGCGTCGATATCCTGACAGAGCGGTTCGCCGCCGGTCAGGGTCACATTGGGATACGTTACCTGAGCGATGATGTCGGCAACATCCATGTGCTGTCCTTCGTGGAAAGCATAGGCCGTATCGCAGTAGGAGCAGCGCAGGTTGCAGCCGCAGAGACGGATGAAGGTAGCCAGCTGGCCGGCTCGCTTCCCTTCCCCGTCGATACTGTCGAAGATTTCGTTGACGCAGAGACTATAATTCATAGACCGCTACATTCCCCTCACTTTCCTGCACCGTCACTTTGACGCAGTGCGGTACAGCATCGCAAATCCATTTGGCGATATTTTCAGCCGTCGGATTGAAATCGAAGACCTCGTTCAGGTTCTGGTGGTCCATCTTGGTGTGGACCAGTTCCTTGATTTTCTTAAAATCGACGACCATCCCGTTACGGTCGAGTTCTTTTGCCCGGCAGGTAACGTAAATGATCCAGTTGTGGCCGTGGAGGTTCTCGCATTTGCTTTCATAGTCGAGGACCAAATGGTGTGCAGCTGATACTTCCAGCCGCTTCGTGACAGTATACAAAAAATCTTTCCCCCTTGAAATAAGCCGGCCGCCTATAAGTCCAGCTGATAGATGCGGTTGGCGTTGTTGAAGAAGACGTCATCCCAATACTTTTCAGGGATGAAATCCTTGACAAAAGTAATATAATCGGCAAAATTAGCCAGCGGCCAGTCCGTGCCGAACATGACCCGGTCGTAGGAGCCGAGGTAATTGAGCCAGTCCCGGAGCATGGAGATATAGCCCCGCTTGTCGCGCAGGAAAGTGACCATATCAGGGATCTTGCCTTCCAGGAGGCCCGAGAGGTCGACGGCGACATTGTGGTTCTTCTCGAGGACAGCGATAGCGTCCTGCAGGAAAGGATTGCCGATGTGGCACATGACGAACTGGACGTCGGGATACTTGACGGCCGCTTCATCGAGGGTCAGCGGATGGCTGTACTTCAAAAGGGCATTGGTCGTCGCCGTCAGCCCTGTATGGATGGCCACAGGTTTATTGTACTTGCGGGCCAGCTTATAAATAGGATCGTAGAGGTCGTCATAGACATAGACGTGGTTGTAGCCCGGATAGAGCTTGATGCCGCAGCACTGCTTGCGCTTCAGGTTCTCTTCGACCTGGGCGGCGACGAGGTCCATGTTGTCGTAAAAGATGTTGCTGTCCAAACCGATGCAGTAGCTCATGTAGTCCGGATAGTGATGGCCTGCCGGGTCGAGGGTCTTATTGCCCATAACCACGCCGTGGATGATATTGTTGTCTTTAAAAGCCTGATGCAGGCATTCTTCCGTATTCGTGTAGCCGGCGGCAATGGCAATCTGATTGAAGCCGACGTAGTCGCAGAAATGGAAATGGCTGTCAATGACACGCAGTTCTTTTGCTTTCATAGGCACCTCATTCCTGGATGGCCGTTTCCAGCGCAATGCGGATCATGTCGTCGAAAGACGTCTGCCGTTCTTCCGGCGTGCAGGCTTCGCCCGTCAGGAGATGGTCGCTGACCGTGAAGAGACCCAGGGCCTGGACACCGTACTTGGCCGCCAGCGTATAGAGGCCGGCCGTTTCCATTTCGACGGCCATGATGCCGTACTGGGTCAGTTTGTCGTTGTCGATTTCATCGTCGTAGAAGCGGTCGACGGAGACGATGTTGCCGACGCGGGCCGGGATGCCCTGCTTGACGGACTGTTCATAAGCCTGACGCAGGAGCGTGAAATCCGCCAACGGTGCGTAGTTGATGGAACCGCCAAAAATATTGCGGATGATCGACGAATCCGTCGTCGCCCCCTGGGCGATGATCACGTCGCGCAGCTTGATGTCCTTGCGCATGGCGCCGCACGTGCCGACGCGGATCAATTTTTTGACGCCGTAGTCGCGCATCAGTTCCGTCGCATAGATGGAAATGGACGGAATGCCCATGCCCGTCCCCTGGACGGAAAGGCGGACGCCCTTATAGGTCCCGGTATAACCGAGGATGTTGCGGATGTCCGTATAGCAGACGGCATCTTCCAGAAATGTTTCAGCAATATATTTGGCCCGCAGGGGATCGCCGGGAAGCAGGATGCGGTCGGCGATTTCGCCGTCACGGGCAGCAATATGAAGACTCATCATGAATTCCTCCTTAAAATCATTTATTTGTATTATACCACACAGTTTGAAAATGGCTATCTCTATGCTACAATGTAAAGAGTAGGTATCAAAAGGAGCGGTCGTCATGAATGAAAATCCCTTAGCACATATCTTAGAATATAATCTGGACCTGGGCAAGACCAAACCGGATACGGTCCATCGTGATGAAAAATATTGTCCCTTCTGCGACGTGGCTCATTTAAAGAACGTCATGGAAACACGGGGCCATATGATCTGGCTGGAAAATGCCTATCCTGTCCTCAAGGATTCCTGGCAGACGCTGATCATCGAAAGCGATGACTGCGACGGCGAATTCGCCTCGTATACGCCGGAATACGCCCTGAAGCTCATCGAATTCGGCCTGGAAAAATGGCAGCAAGTGAAGGACATGGGGAAATTCAGATCCGTCGTCTTCTACCGCAATCACGGCTACATGGCCGGCGGCACGATCCACCACCCTCATTCCCAGATTGTCGGCTTCAAGAATTACGACTATCACGAAGATATCAAGCCCTTCCACTTCGTCGGCCCGACCATCGCTGCCGAAGACGGCCTGACCGTCAACCTTTCCCAGCGGCCGATCATCGGCTTTTACGAAGTCAACCTGATTCTAAAGGATAAGGAAAAACTGGGGAAATTCGTGCGCTATATGCAGGTGACGGCCGATTATTTCATACACTCCTTTGTCAGCTTCAACGACAGTTATAACATTTTCTTTTATGACTTCCCTGCTGACGATGCCTTGTATGTCAAAATTATCCCGCGCTTTTTGACCAACCCTCTCTATGTCGGCTACATGATTCCGCAAATCGCCAACGGAGGGCACACAGCGCGCTTCATTCATGCACTGCAGCAGCGGCTGCATGAAGTATAGGAAAGGACGGTTATTACAACTTTATGCGTTTATTTGCAATCGGTGATCTACATTTATCAGGCAATCCGCCCAAAAAGCCAATGGAAGTCTTCGGCAGCCGTTGGAAAAACCACTGGCAGCGCATTGCCGACGACTGGAAAAGCCGCGTCAGCGACGACGACGTCGTCCTCATCGCCGGCGATACATCCTGGGCCATGCACTTAAGCGAAGCCCAGGAAGACCTGAATCAAATCCGGGCCCTGCCGGGCAGGAAGATCATCATCCGCGGCAATCACGACTACTGGTGGGAAAGCGCCGGCAAGCTGAACCGCATGGACGCCGGCAACAACATGCAGTATCTTTACGGCTCGACAGTCGTCCTGGGCGATAAGGAAATCGCCGTCTGCGGCACGCACGGCTGGGTCTGCCCGGGCGACATCCACTATCAGGAAGCGCGTGATGCCAAGCCGTACCGGCGGGAACTGCTGCGCGTCGAACGGACCTTGCAGGAAGCCGAAAAGCTGCAGTGCAGGCACACGATTCTCCTGCTCCACTATCCACCGGTCTGCGACCTGACCAAGCCGAGCGGCTTTACGGATCTTCTGGAAAAATATCACGTCCCGCTCTGCGTCTTCGGCCACCTGCACGGCATGCAGCCGAACACTATGTTCCCGCGCCGCTACAACGGCACGCTCCTGCAGCTCGTCTCGGCAGACTACCGGGACTGCAAGCTCTTGGAAATCAAATTCGACGGAGAGGAGGCCCTGCGATGAGCCAGATCGCGAAGAAACACCTCTTAGCCGGCATCATCTTCGGCGACGCCGAAACGGGCGAATATATTTATCTCCCAGGCGGCGAAGTTGGTGCCGACCAGCCGCTCTGCATCTTCGAACACGACGGCTGCAAAGAAGACATCGACCTCGACAAGGCAGGCTATCTCGTAGAACACCTGACCCTGAAGAAATGCAGCCACCCCACCCTGGGAAAACGGTCGTTTTAGCAGTAAAAAGGGATTGTCGCACGAAGGCTTTTGCCGTCATGCACAATCCCTTTTTTCACGTGGTTTGCCGTGGTTCGTGACCTACGACGAACGATCGGCTTTTTTAATCGTAAACCAGAAGGTGACGCCGTCTGGTTCGTTGCGGACGCCGTAGGTTTCGCCGTGGAGCTTGACGAGGGCTGCCACCGTGCCCAGGCCCAGGCCGTGGCCGCCGAAGATGCGCTGCGGACTGCGGGCCCGCGAGGAATCAATTTTATAGAAAGGTTCCCAGATGCGCTGCTGGTATTTTTCTTCGATATGGCTGCCTTCATTGTAGACGGAAATGCGGTAGCGTTCGCCTAAATTTTCGGCAAAGACGCGGATATGCTTTCCCTTCGCCGTATAGTCGATGGCGTTGCTCATGAAGTTCGTCAGGACCGTACTGATCCGTTCAGGATCGCCGTAGACATTCATTTCCGCCGGGAAATCCCATTCCACATGGATGCCTTTGTCGGCAATGGCCTTGGCAAAGCGGTCCTGGCTGTCGGCGACGAGAGCCGTGAAGTCAAAGACCGTCTCTTCCAACTTGAACGAGCCCGTTTCCAGGCGCGATAAGTTGAGCAGGTCCTTGACCAGTTTGTCCATCTTCTGCGTTTCGCTGCGGATGACGCTGCAGTAGCGGCGCTGCGTCGCTTCGTCGATGTCGAGTGTATCCAGTCCTTCGGCATAGCCCTGGATAATGGCCAGGGGCGTCTTCAGTTCATGGGACACGGCCGAAAGGAAGGACTTGCGCATATGTTCCACTTCCTTGGCCTTGTCGAGCTGTTTCTGAAGCTCCGTATTGGACTGCTGCAGGGCTGTAAGGGCTACGTTCAACTGATTGGAGAGCGTATTGATGCTGTCGCCGAGTTCGCCGATTTCGTCGTTCCAATTGCCCTTCCACTTCTTGGAAAAGTCGAGGTGTGCCATGGCGACGGCCAGATTCTTCAGTTCCAGGAGCGGCTTGACCATGCGTTTCGTCAAAAAGACCGTGCCAATGACGGCGATGACCAGCCAGATTAGGCCGCAGAGAATGATGAAATGCTGGACGACGCTGATGCTTTCCTTCATGGGGGCGACAGACTGACTGAGGATGACGTAGGCATCATCCTGAATCCTGTCGACGAGGTTGAAATGCTCAAAATCAGGTACATTCTTGGAAAGGGAGACGACACCCAGCGTCTCTGCGGACGGTTCTTTGCCGTTCATCAAATCGAGGAGTTCCTGGATATGCACAGGAATCTTAAAATCGAGCCCTGGCGACGGGTCTGCATCTTCCTGCCCGCTGACGACGAGATCTGTCTTTTCATCCTGCGGAAACACCTTCGGCGGCAGATGGACGCGGCGGTCCGGCCGTGACGAATAGACGAGCTTGCCGTGATCGACGATGAGCACGTCCATAGCATAGCGCTGACTGAGTGTATCGAATTCACTTTCATTGACGCCGCCGCCCTGCCGATACAGTTCACTGATTTTCTGGCTCGCTTCGACCATGGCCTCCTTCTTGGCGTAGTAATAGTAACGGTCGAAGCCAAAGCCGACAGCCGCCATCAGGCCGAGGATGAAGAAAATGGTAAAGCAGCCGATATAGAGGCCGGCCTTTATTTTCAGTGATAAGCGCCGCTGTCTCATTTGCCGTCGTAGCGGTAGCCGTAGCCGCGGACTGTGCGGATATAGCGGCCTTTGTCGCCTAATTTGATGCGCAGGCGGTTGATGTGCGTGTCGACCGTGCGCAGGTCGCCGTAATAATCGTAGTTCCAGACCTGATTAAGGATCTGGCGGCGGCTCAGGGCCTTGCCCGTATTGCTCATCAAATAGTTGAGGAGTTTATATTCCGTCGGGCTGAGGTCGACGTTCTTGCCGTCGATGACGACCTGGCGGGCATCACGGTCGATGGCCACGCCGTCATTGGCTTCGTGCGTTTCATGTTCGTTCTGGGAACGGCGCAGGAGGGCCTTGATCTTGGCGACGAGGATTTTCGGGCTGAAGGGCTTGGTGATGTATTCGTCGGCGCCGAGGTCATAGGCGAAGAGCTGATCGATTTCTTCCCCTTTCGCCGTGAGCATCATGATAGGCACTGTCGATTCGCGGCGGATTTCGCGGCAGACCGTCCAGCCGTCATAACCGGGCATCATGACGTCGAGGAGGATAAGATCAGGATGTTCCTTATCATAGATTTCCAAGGCTTCTTTGCCGTCTGATGCTTCCAGGATTTCATAGCCTTCAGGCTTTAAAAAGTCGATGACCAACTGTCGCATGAGCTGTTCATCATCTGCAATGAGTATTTTTTCCATAATTAATTATCTCCTTCTTTCTAATAGAGTCTGTATCCGGCAGCCGCTTCAGCCAGTCGTCAAGAGGCCGGCCGCAGAGGCAAAGATCCGGTGCGATATCCCGCAAAGGGACGAGGACAAAAGCCCGCTCTGTGGCATACGGGTGGGGCAGGGTCAGCGTTTCGCTGCGGCACGTCTCATCAGGGCTGCAGATGAGGTCGATGTCGATGGTCCGGGCGCCCCATTTCTCATGGCGCACGCGGCCCAGCCGCTGTTCAATAGCAAGACAGCGCACAAGCAGCGCTTCTCCGGAGAGGTCCGTCTCCACGGCGACAGCGCCGTTGATGAAAGGCGGCTGATCCGTCTTGCCCCAGGGCGGCGTCTCATAAAAAGGAGAAACAGCCGTCACAGTAACGCCGGGTTCTGTCTTGAGGAGCTGTACGGCTTCTCGCAGCGTTCCCAAGCGGTCGCCCAGATTGGCGCCGATGCTGAGATAAAACTTAGCCATGGCGCCGCCTTTCCAGGACAACGGCCGCATCCTCGAAGGGGCCGCCAATAGGTGCCTGAGGCTTGTGGACCGTGACCGTCAGCTGCTGTATCGGCGGAAAAGCCGCAAGAACGCGTTCGGCAATGACCTCGCCGACCCGTTCGATGAGGTCGTATGACGGCCCCTCGACGACGTCTTTGACCACCGTATAGACGGCGCTGTAATCGACGGTCTGCGTCAGGTCATCACTCTTGCCGGCACGGCGAAGGTCCGTTTCCAGCGTCAAGTCGACGTGGAAGGGCTGGCCCTGGCGCTTTTCTTCGGGCAGACAGCCGTGATAGCCGTAAAAATGCATGCCCGTCAGGATGATCTTATCCATTTTCTTCTTCCTCCATAAGCATTTTCCAAGCCTGATGATAAGCCTCTGTCCCTTCTTTGAGACAGCCTGCTGTCGCCGTGGTCACGATATTGGAGTCGATGGCCATGCGGTCGCGCATGGTGAGGCAGAGATGCGTCGCCTTGACGACGATCAGGACGCCCTTTGGGTCCAAGCCGCGGCAGATGGACTGGCACAGTTCTTCTGTCATCCGTTCCTGGAGCTGAGGCCGCCGGGCCAGGATATCGACGGCCCGGACAAAGTGGCCAAAACCGGCAATGGTGCCGTTCTTTGGGTAATAGGCCAAATGGACGCTGCCGAAAAAGGGCAGCAAATGGTGTTCGCACATGGAGTGGAAGCGGATATTGCGGACGACGACGAGGCCGTCTGTCTGCGTGGCAATGGGACTTTGCCACTCGTCATCGGGATTTTCCCAGAGGCCTGAAAAGAATTCCCCGAAAGCCTGAGCGACGCGGTGCGGCGTCTTTTCCATGCCCAGCTTTTCAAGGTCCAATCCCAGGGCTTCTAAAAACTGCCGCATTGCTGCGACAGCGCGTTCATTTTCTGCCAATGTGACTTGTTCCCCCTTTTATAAAAAGAAATAATAGGCCGCAATGAAAATCAGCCCGCCGATGATGATGAAAAAGGGGCTGGCGTACTGCTGCCACTTATTCTGTTCGTGGTCTAAATAAATTTCCTGCGGATTTTCCGGATTATAGCGCAGATCCAGTTCATCGCCGGCCTGGCAGTCCCATTCGGAATCGCCGAATTCATAGCGTGCCTGATAGGTCTCGCCGTCCTTTGTCTTAAAGCGGACAACAGGATAATACAGGGTCCCGCTCTTCATCTTTTTTTCCTGAAAACCCAGGAGCGTCCCAACGGCCGCTGTTTTGCAGCGCCGCGTCAGGCCCCGGAATTTCCAGCCATGGTAGGTGCCGACGGCAATGAAGATGACGCCGAGGATGGCGGGGAGATAATAAAAGATTCGCCAAAACATAAAAAACTTCCTTTCTATTCATGGCGCCGCTGCAGGAAGCGGCTTAATGTAAGGCCCAGGACCGCGCCGATGACGCCTGTCACGATTTGGGGCCAGCTCATAGCAAAGAGCAGCATATGCCGCACGGCCGACGGAAAGGCGATGCAGGCAAAGAGCGCATAAAACGACGCGTAGAGAATAAGTGCCTTGCCGACAGCTCCGATACAGAGAAGCGGCAGGCCGCGCCGCCGCCAATACCAGGCCCAGCAGACATAGCAGCTGTTCCCTAAGGCCACGGGAAAAACAAAAGGAAAAAAGGGCAGCATCCCTTCGAGCCAGGCAAAGACAGGCGTACACAGGGCCACGGCCAGGCCCGCCCGGCGGCCGATGGAGAGAGCCGCCACGATGAGGCAGGCATTGACCAGAGAGCCGACGAGGAACATGCTGACCTGCGGCGGTATAGGGATGACCAGGCGCAGTCCCTGAAGGATCAAAGTGACGGCCAGGATCAACCCCGTGCGGGTCATGTCTTTCGTTTCTTCTCTCATAATGCCTCCCTGTCCAATTGCCAAAAATTTGTTATAATAGGATATGTTATTATCCTTAATTATCTTTATTGTATCTTTCGAGGTGTCAGATGTCAAAACGATTTATTCATTCCATCAACTATATGCGCGGCCTGTGCATGCTCGGCGTCATCGCCATCCATGTCGGCTCCGTGGCCATCGTCAACCCGTCGCCGAACTTGGGGCTCGTAGCCGTGCTCGAAATCCTGTCCCGCTTCTCCGTACCGGCCTTCTTCTTCCTTTCGGCCTTCGGCATGTTCTACAGCCAGCCCCTGGACCAGCCCTTTGTTTACAAGGACTACTTGAAACGCCGTCTGCGGACGGTCTTCGTCCCCTACCTGGCCTGGTCTTTGTTCTACATGCTCTACGTCTCGGTCATCAGCCATAATTTCAGCGTCTTCCAGCCTTACGCCTTTTTCCGTACCCTCTGGTACGGCCTGGCCATGTATCACATCTACTTCCTGGTCATCCTCTTGTGGTTCTATTTTCTCATGCCCTTGTGGCGGCCGCTCCTGCGCTTCATGGATAAGTCGCCGTGGCTGTCCTTTACGGTCCTCTTCTTTGTCAATATGGTCTTCAATTTCTATTCCAGTTATATCTGGACGGTCCATTCCGACAATCCCCTGATTCAGGATGCCTTCAACTTCCGCCTGAACTACATCGTCCTGCACTACCTCTTCATCTTCATGTTCGGCGCCTTTACGGCAGAACACTTTGCAGGCATCACAGCCTGGCTGAAAAGGCACGGTGCCCTGGTCAACGTCTTCCAGGCAGCGACGACGCTTGGCATGCTGGCCGCCTATTACGGCGTCATGCACTTTCTGGACTATGACCCCTTATCGGCAGTCTTCACTATCCATCAGCTCAGTCCAATCGGCATGGCTTATACGCTCTCGACGATGCTCTTTCTCCTCTACTGGTGGGAATGCCGGCCTGTACCGCAGCTAGTGCATAAAGTCTTCTCTCTCCTTGGAGATTACTCGTACCCCATCTACCTGGTCCATCCGGTCTTCCTCAGCGCCTGCACGGGCTTAGCGGCTCACCTGCACATTTACCTGCGGGCCTGGCACATCATCGCCATTTACTGCATCGTCACGGCCTGTGCCGCCGCCTACTCCTGGGTCGTCGTCGAACACAAGCTGCCAAAATGGCTCAGCATCTGCGTCAAAGGAAAATGATGATTGTAAAAAGTTAGGGCCGTCGCATCATGCGGCGAGCCCTTTTTTGCTTCAAACTCCAAACTTTATTTTTTATCTTCTTTTTCTTTCACTTTGGCCAGGACATCATTTGCCATGCGGGCTCTGGCTTTGATGACGGCATTGCCGTCTTTGATCGATTCCGGATAGAAGCTGCTCTTATACTTATGCTTCTTCGTCTTGGTAATCATCTTTTTCAGCTGGATCGTCTGGTCGTCGATGTTGTAGACATACGTGCAGTAGTCCGTCGTATCGCCGGACGTTTCCACCGTATCGAAGGACAGGATCTGACGGCCCATATCATAGTAGACTTTCGCTGAATTCATATCGATCGACGTATATTGGTTATACTGCCACATATTGTCGGCAGCAAAGACGGAAGCCGATAACGCCAGGGAAAAGCCCAGGGCTAAAAGCATCTTTTTCACTTTCACAGATAACACCCCTTACTTCTGTTTTTAAATTTATTATATCATGAAACAGCGGCAAAAGGTAATAAGATTTAGCGATTATCCACTTTTTCCGGGTATAAATCGTGCTGTGAGAGGCGCTGCCAGGCGACTTTTTCCCAGGGCGTGCCGGGACGGCCGTAGTTGCAGTACGGGTCGATGCTGATGCCGCCGCGGGGCAGGAATTTCCCCCAGACTTCGATGTACTTCGGGTCCATGGCCTGAATGAGGTCATCCATGATGATGTTCACGCAGTCTTCGTGGAAGTCGCCGTGATTGCGGAAACTGAAGAGGTAGAGCTTGAGGGACTTGCTTTCTACCATGCGTTCGCCCGGGACGTAGGAAATATAAATCGTTGCATAGTCCGGCTGGCCCGTCATCGGGCAGAGGCTGGTGAATTCCGGGCAGTTGAACTTGACGAAATAGTCGCGGTCCGGATGTTTGTTGACGAATGTTTCCAAAAGGGACGGATCGTAGTCCTGGGCGTAGACCGTATGCTGATTGCCCAGCTTAGTGACGCCCTGCAGTTCTTCTTTACTTCGGCTCATATGTTAAAACTCCTTTTTTAAGACATAACGATGGCTCAGGGCCTGGATGAGCAGGACGCCGCAGATGGCCGGCGGCAGCTGACCGACGGCGAGGCTGCCGACGAGGACGGCGTAAGGCAGGTGCAAAAGATACGACAGCCAGGCGCTGACGCAGAGGGTTGGCACCCACCAGATGGGCAGGCCTGCCAGCCAGACCGGATACTGGTGCTGACGGACCTGGACGATGAGCCACGTTGTGACGATGCCGACGAAGCAGCCGCCGACCATGTCGATGATTCCCAGGCCGCCAAAGAAAAAGTTCGCGATAAAGTTCGCCAGTCCTAAAGGGACTACCAGGAAGGGATAGACAAACGCCAATGCATAGAAAGCCGTAGCGATGCGGATCTGATAAGGGCCAAAAGAAATGCCCTGCGTGACATAGAGAACGACGATATATAGTGCCATGACCATGGCTGCGACGGTCATGCGCTTCGTATTCGCCAGGAAATTATACATAGGCGCTCCTCCTTTCAAGTAAGCAAAAAAAGACGGGCTTGCCGAAACAATCCCGTCTGCACTGCAAAAAATAACGTCTGTCAATGCTTCCTAGTTTTATTTAGCGACAGGATGGATTGCGAACTGTCGTATAGAATTGTCGTCCAGGGCTACCAGATGACGTGGCCTAAGACGTGGTCGATGGGCACAGGGCCGATGAAGCGGCTGTCGCTGCTGTGGTTGCGGTTGTCGCCCATGCAGAAGACGTAGCCTTCAGGAATCTTGATTTCCCCTTTGCGGCTGTATTCCATCGGTTCATTGATGTACGGTTCATCCAGGGGTTCCCCGTTGCGCCATACTTTGCCGTCATGGAACGCCAGCGTATCGCCGGGACGGCCGATGACGCGCTTGACCCAGACATTCTTAGTCTGCAGGTCATGGTTAAAGAAGGCCATGTAGTTGTTCATCGGTTCAGCTACGTCATCCTTCCAGGTACGCGGATACTGGACGCGGCTGTCGATGATGACGATATCGCCGTAATTCGGGACTTCATTCAGGACGTGGTTCCATTTTGAGACGATGAGGTATTCCCCATTGTGCAGGGTCGGCATCATCGATTCACCGGAAACGCGGGTCGGCTGAAAGAAGAAAATATGGATGACCAAAGCAATGGCCAAGGCGATGATGATGGAATAAATCCATTCGTAAACTTCATGCAAAAACGTATTCACGCTGAAACCTCCTCACTTGCGTACTCGTATATTGTAGCAAACCAGGGGTATAAAAGCAAGGGTCAGAGAAGGTCCCTTTCGCCGATGATTTCGATGCCTGCGGCCCTGAGGAGCTCCGCCGCGACACCGTCCCCGGCTGTCAGGGTGCGGGAAAAAGTGCCGTCGTAAATCTGCCCGTGGCCGCAGGACGGACTCTTTTCTTTGAGTATTGCCTTCGTACAGTGGAAAAGCTTCGCCCAGTAAAGAGCCGCTTCGGCACCGCGCCGGTACTGGGCTGTCACATCAAGGCCTTCGCTGTTGACGACGCGCTTTCCCTGCCTTTCTGCTGCCGGCCGCGGCGTCGCCAGGCCGCCGGCCTGTTCCGGGCAGACCGGGATCAGGTGGATATCGTCCCGCTTCAGGAGCCGTTTGATTTGTTCATAGCACTTCGTTTTCCCGTCGTAGCGGCAGTATTGGCCGAGGAGGCAGGCACTGATTAAGATATTCACGGAAATCACCTCTTTCTAAAGATTGAAATCGCATTCATATCATACTATAATACAGGGTGCAACACAAATTTCAACAATCCCGTTCTTGTCAAAGGAGTGCTCAAAAAATGGAACAAAAGAAGACGCGCAACACTGCCGATTTTCTCGTTGAATGCCTTGAAGAAGAAGGCGTCCATTATATCTTCGGCATCCCCGGTGAAGAAAACCTCGCCGTCATGGATGCCCTGGAACATTCAAAGATTGAATTCATCACGGTCCGCCACGAACAGGGCGCCGCTTTCATGGCCGACGTCTACGGCCGTCTGACGGGCAAAGCCGGCGTCTGCATGGCTACCCTCGGGCCGGGCGCGACGAACTTGATTACAGGCGTTGCCGATGCCGACTGCGACGGTGCCCCGCTGGTCGCTATTTCCGGTCAGGTCGGTACCGATAAGATGCACATCACAGCCCACCAGTACCTCGACCTCAGGGCCATGTTCGAACCGATCACGCGCCGGGCCTACACCGTCGTCCGTCCGGACACGATGGCGGAAATCACGCGTCTGGCCTTCAAGTATGCAGAACGTGAAAAACCGGGCGCTACCTTCATCGACCTGCCCGTCAATATCAGCAAGATGCCCATCGCCGACGACGAAAAGCCGCTGCAGCACAAGACAATCCAGCCGGAAACGGCCCTGGAATCGCAGATCGACGCGGCAGCTGCCATGATTTCCTACGCCAAGAACCCGGTCATCCTCGCCGGCAGCGGCGTCATCCGCAGCCGGGCTGCCAAACAGCTGACAGCCTTTGCGGAAAAACTGAAGCTCCCGGTCATCAACACGATGATGGCCAAAGGCGCCATTCCTTTTGACAATAAATACTCCATGTGGACCGTCGGCATCCCGATGGACGACTACCAGACAAAGATGCTAGAAAAAGCCAGCCTGGTCATCGCCGTCGGCTACGATATCATCGAATATGCCCCGGCCAAATGGCATCTCTCTAATGCCGATATCGTCCACATCGACACCATGCCGGCGGACATCAATAAAAACTACCAGCCCGAAGTTGAAGTCGTCGGCAATATCCCGAACTCCCTGGAACGCATCATGGCCAAAGCCGCCCGCCTGTCGGAACCGAAACCATTCCTCGACATCCGCAAGAAGATGGTCGAAGAACACGAAAGCTACGCCAATGACATGTCCTTCCCTGTCAAACCGCAGAAAGCCCTCATCGACTGCCGCCGCGTCATGGGCAAAGACGACATCGTCATTTCCGACGTCGGCGCCAACAAAGTCTGGATCGCCCGCCACTACAACTGCTATGAACCGAACACGTGCCTCATCTCCAACGGTTTCGCCACCATGGGCATCGCCGTCCCCGGCGCCATCTCGGCTAAACTCGTCCATCCCGATAAGAAAATCCTGGCCATCACCGGCGACGCAGGCTTCTTGATGAACGTCCAGGAATTCGAAACGGCCTACCGCCTGGGCACGAACTTCGTCACGCTGATCTTTAGCGACTGCAGCTACGGCCTCATCAAATGGAAACAGGACATGCAGTACGGCCACCATGCTTACGTCGACTTCACCAACCCGGACTTCGTGAAGCTCGCCGAAAGCTTCCACGCCATCGGCTACCGCATCGAAAAGACAGAAGACCTCCTGCCGACTCTGAAAAAAGCCTTCCAGCAGGACAAACCGGTCATCATCGACTGCCCCATCGACTACAGCGAAAACATGAAACTCACAGAACATCTGGAAGAACTGATGAAAACGTTATAAGAAAAAACCCCGCCGCGTATGCGTCGGGGCTTTTTCGTGGTTCGTCATTTTTTAGGCATCTTTTCCGCATTTTTGAGCATGTCTGTGACGGCGCTGATGATGTCGTCATCGCCTTCTTTGGCGATGTTGCCCAGGATGGCGGCGACTTCCATGCGGTCACCGTGCTGCCAGGCCAGGCAGTGGATGGTTTCCGTGAAGGGGTTGCCGTTGATGACCAGGGATTTCGCGACGGTCCATTCATAGAAGAGATGGCCGTTCGTCTTTTTGGCCGTTACCGGCGAGACGACGCGGAAGCCTTCGGGCAGGCGGCCCGGCATATTCTGGTTGAGGCGGTTCATGAGGGTCCGCATATCCGGCCGGCTGCCGATGTCGCGAAGATAGGAATTTTCCTGTTTTTCCCCGTACACCGCAGCTTTGACGTCCCAAATCGTCGCCGAATAGTGCAGCAAATAGGCATACTGGAAATCAGCGTCGTCTTTCTTGACGACCTGGTACGTTTCCGGCTGGATGGGAAAAATCTGTTCGAACAGCGCCGTCACGTCGTTGTCTGTCGACGCTGCCGTGAGCATCGGCTGCCGTCCGGACTGCATATAAATATCGTCGGGCACCGTAATGACGCCCCAATTGGGGAACTTCATTTCCGTTCCCTTATCTTTGGCCAGTGACGCCGTCCCAATCGATAAAACAGCGGCTGCCACCAGCAGTACAGCTTTTATTTTCATGTTTTCACTCCTCGTCTGTAACGACAAATAACATGTCCATTGTATCGTATGACGCTTTTCCTGTCAAAAAATAAGAAAATATGATATGATAAATTAGGGTTATCACATGAAGTTTTGCTCTATTATACACAGTCCCTTTTATCCTGCCGTTCGTCGTAGGTCGTTCATCGTTTGTCGTTATGGCTTATTTTTTAATAATTTGCTGAATAGAGACATCATTTCTCTTGTAGTTATGAGAATTTTCGATGAACGACGAACGAACAACGAAAGGGGACGCTTCATGCGCCAGCCCCATATTCCCATTTTAGGAGGTTATAAATTATGGAATTCAACATTAAAGCGAACTCGACGGCAGAAGTTTCTGAAAAATGCACAGAAAACAACACGGCCATTAAACTGGGCAGCGGCAAATCCCCAGTCTATGCTACACCGGCCCTCGTCGCCCTCATGGAAAACGCAGCCATCAACGCCTGCGACCCCCAGCTCCCGGAAGGCTATAACACCGTCGGCATCGCCATGAACGTCAAACACGTCGCAGCTACGCCGATTGGCCTCACCGTCACGGCCAAGGCAACCCTCGTCGCCCAGGACCGCAAAAAACTGACCTTCAAGATTGAAGCCCACGACGAAGCCGGCCTCGTAGGCGAAGCCACGCATGACCGCTTCATCATCGAATCGGCACCGTTCCTCGCCAAAGCCGAAGCTAAAAAAGCAGCAGCAAAATAATAGCAAAAAAAAAAGGCTGTCGCATAAGCGACGGCCTTTTTTTCGTGGTTCGTTTGGCGTGGTTCGTGGTTCGTTGCTGCAAATCTGGCTCGTTACGGCAAACGCCAAACGAACCACGGCAAACGGCTTTTATTTTACAATAACCGCCAGTGCGTCGCCGGTTTTGACGTTATCGCCGACGTTGACGCGGATTTCATGGAGCGTGCCGTCGACTGTAGCCGTGATGTCGTTCTGCATCTTCATGGCTTCCAAGATGAGGAGGACGTCGCCGCGTTTGACGGCACTGCCTGCTTCAGCCTTCAGGGCCGAAATCTTGCCGGGCATGGGGGCCTTGACGACGATGGCGCCTTCCGGAATCGGGCC
>ERZ779697.290-NODE-290-length-27290-cov-2.89223_pt1 | contig 27290 bp, 23 predicted proteins | sample MGYA00511881_ERZ779697 | MGnify/ENA primary metagenome ERZ779697 (study PRJEB29588, sample SAMEA2148105) | human gut metagenome | biome: human gut; feature: human-associated habitat; material: faeces | place: Denmark | collected 2008/2010 ... | reverse complement strand
TTGAGACGCACAAGGGTCACGTCCTGTCCCTGAAGGGCGTGGATACGCTGCGCTTCATCAGCAAGTACAGCAAAGTGTCCCTTTTCCCTGTTGGCCCAATTCCGTTTCCCATACCAGCTTACGGGCATTCCATTCACAAAGCCATGGCTCTCCTGTCGCAGGTCAACAAGGACAATAGGTCCTTGGGTTCTATTTCGAAGATCTGCAAGGATTGCATCGAGTCCTTTTTCAGAGTACTGGCTGGATCCTGAGATATGAAGCTCAGACAGTCCTTTGCAGCTGGGAATACGGGAAGAAGCTTCCTTTGCGTAGCGAGGAGGGATTGCCCGATAAGCATCATCACAGGTCCTATAATTGCGCGGAAGTCCAGGTGCATTTTCTGCGTCAAGACGCCACAGCGCGCCTTCGTAGGAAAAAGGCGCCTCAAGGGGCACGCTTTTAGGGGCCTCCTTTGCTCTGACGCAAGGAAGAGGCGCTGAAAAAGCAATCAAGGAAGCGCTTAGCATCAGTAAAAAGGGAACCTTTTTCAGCATCTTTCCTCCTATAAAAAACAAACCCCCAACCCGTAACACGAGTTGGGGAATCTTCCAAATTGGTGGAGCATAGGGGGATCGAACCCCTGACCTCAAGATTGCGAACCTTGCGCTCTCCCAGCTGAGCTAATGCCCCAATACTCGTTTATTATAGCGCGGAATCGCTTTCGTGTAAAGTAGCCGCTGGCTTCAGGTTGACAAACGCCAGCTTTGTTCTATACTAGTAGACAGAGTGCAATCGTTCTGACCGCACGAAGGGGTACACCACCTTGGGTGTAATCTTTCGTGCGGTCTTTTTTTGTTGGGAGGTATTCTATTATGCAGGAAAATTCACAGATGCAGCGCGGCCTGAAGAACCGTCATCTCCAGATGATCGCCCTGGGCGGCGCTATCGGCACGGGTCTCTTTTACGGCTCGGCTTCGACCATTTCCCTCGGCGGCCCGTCAGTCATCGCGGCCTATCTGATCTGCGGCATCGTCATCTTTCTCATCATGCGCATGCTCGGCGAAATGGCCGTGGAAGAACCGGTCTCGGGCTCGTTCAGTTACTATGCCAATAAGTACTGGGGCTCCTTCCCGGGCTTCATGCTGGGATGGAACTACTGGTTCTCGTACGTCATCATCAGCATGGCCGAACTGACGGCCGTCGGCATCTATGTCCACTACTGGCTGCCCGACCTGCCCCAGTGGCTGACAGCCCTGGTCTGTCTGATTGCCATTACCTGCCTGAACCTGGTCAATGTCCGGGCTTACGGTGAAACGGAATTCTGGATGTCCTTCATCAAAGTCGCCGCCATCCTGGGCATGATTTTCCTCGGCGCCTGGCTCATCCTGCAGGATGCGCGCCCGTTCCCGCAGAATTTCAGCAACCTCTGGGACTACGGCGGCGTCCTGCCCCACGGCATCTGGGGCTTCTGCCTGGCCATGGTGACGGTCATCTTCTCTTTCGGCGGCGTCGAACTCATCGGCATTACCGCCGGGGAAGCGGAAAATCCGGAAAAGTCTCTGCCGAAAGCCATTAACCAGATCATCTGGCGTATCCTCGTCTTCTACATCGGCACGATGGTCGTCATCATGACCCTCTGGCCGTGGAACCAGATCACCATGGACAACAGCCCGTTCGTCCAGATTTTCACCAACGTCGGCTTCTCGGCAGCGGCGAACCTGCTCAACTTCGTCGTCCTCGCGGCGGCCATTTCCGTCTATAACTCGGCTATTTACGGCAATTCCCGCATCGCCTACGGCCTGGCCGAAGAAGGCAACGCACCGCAGTGGTTCAAGAAGCTCTCGCGCCGCGGCGTACCGGTCCACACGCTCTGCCTCTGCTCGGGGCTGACGCTCTTTGTCGTGGCCGTGACCTATTTCTTCCCGGGGAAAATCTTCATGTACTTCCTCTCCCTGACCGTCGGCGCGACCATCGTCAACTGGGTGACGATCATCATTACGCACCTCAAGTTCAAGGCGTACTGCCAAAAAGCAGGCAAGACAACAAAGTTCCCGTCCCTCTTCTACCCGGCTGCGGATTATTTCTGTCTCGCATTTCTCGCCTTCATCGTCATCATGATGACCCAGATGCCGGACATGCTGACAGCCGTCCTGATCATGCCCGTCTGGCTGGCCTTCTTATGGTGCTGCTGGCGCCGGGCCCGGACGCCGCTGACGGCCGCGGCGGCGCAGCATCACTAGGTCAGCCTTTTTGCTTCGGCAGTAAATAGGCCATCACCGTGCCGGAATGGAAGAGGCAACAATTCATCCCCCCTATGGGCTTATATTTTTGCCTCTTTTCCAGTAAAATAAGAATATGTGAAAAATTCTTTTGGAAAAGAGGTTTCTTTATGCATATACCTGAAAATTATCTGAGTCCCTCGACGTGCGGCGTCCTCGGCGCTGTCATGGTGCCGGTCTGGCTCTTATCGATCCGCAAGGTCCGCGAAGAAATGCCGCGGGAAAAGCTGCCCCTGTTGGGAATCGCTGCGGCCTTCTCCTTCCTGGCCATGATGTTCAACATCCCCCTGCCGGGCGGTACGACGGGACACGCTGTCGGCGGCACGCTGATTGCCATCCTCTTCGGTCCTTACGCGGCCTGTCTGGCCGTGAGCGTCGCCCTCCTCATCCAGGCGCTCTTCTTCGGTGACGGCGGCGTCCTGGCCTTTGGCGCCAACTGCTTCAACATGGCCTTCGTCCTGCCCTTTGTCGGCTATGCCCTCTATCAGAGCTTGAAGAAACTGCACCTGCCGGAACTGGCTGCGGCAGGTATCAGCGCCTATGCCGGCATCAATGCGGCCGCCTTCTGTGCAGCTGTGGAATTTGGCATCCAGCCCCTGCTCTTTACAGATGCCGCCGGCCAGGCCCTCTACTGTCCCTATCCACTCTGGATTTCCGTGCCGGCCATGATGATCGGCCATCTGACACTCTTCGGCCTGGCCGAAGTCGTCTTCACGACAGGGGTCCTCGCCTACCTGCGCAAGACATCGCCGGATCTCTTCGTCCGCTCGGAAACGGCGTCATCTGGCAAAGCCCTCTTCGGTCTCCTGGCCGCCCTCATCGCCGCTACGCCGCTGGGCCTTCTCGCCGCCGGCACGGCCTGGGGTGAATGGGATGCCGAAGAACTGGCGGAAACGGATTTCTTCGGTTCCGCCCTTGGCTACACGCCGGCAGGCATGGAAAAGGGCTTTTCCTTTGAAGCCCTGATGCCGGACTACGCCGTCGCCGGCCTGCCCGAGGCAGTAGGCTACATCATTTCCGCCGTCGTCGGTGCCGCCCTCTTGATCATCATCTTTAAAGTCATCGCTTCTCTCCTGCCGTCCCGGCCGACCTTCGATACGCCGGCCCAGCACTAAAGGAGGCGCCCATGGAACTTCCTGAATGGGCAGCGCGTGAAGAACACTATAATCCCGGTTCCGACCGGGATTATTTCATTTCCCGTTCTCTCCTGCGCCTGCTCTCGATCCTTACGGCCCTGCGCAGCCAAAGCTGCCGCGAAGCTGGAAAAATACCGGCAGCCCTCGTCCTCCTGACGGTCATCGCCTTTATCGTCCTCATCGTCCTGGCCAGGACGACAGCTTTCCTCTGGGCCGTCCTGGCCCTGGAATTGGTCCTTCTCTGTTTCCATCCGGGACGCCAGCTGCGCCGCACCCTGAGTACAGCGCTGGCTGCGGCCTTTTTCTGCGCCCTCATCGTCGCACCGTCTTTCTGGCTCGGCAGCAGCCGCGCCGTCTTCTTCCTGCCCTTGAAGACCTTTCTCACCGTGACGGCGCTCCTGCTCATGCAGCAGCAGCTCCCCTGGCACGAACTGACAGGCGCCTTGCGGACCTTCCATGTGCCGTCACTGGTCATCTTCATCCTCGACACGACGCTGCGCTACATCGCTCTCCTCGGTGCGGAAGCGGCAGACCTCCTAACGGCCCTCAAGCTCCGTTCCGTCGGACATAACAAGGACAAGAAAGCGGCCATGAGCGGCGTCGCCGGCATGGTCCTCCAGAAGACGTCGCGTCTCTCGCAGGAAATGTACGAAGCCATGTGCTGCCGCTGCTTTACGGGCGAATACATCCCTTATCGGGACGGCAGAGCGAAGAAATTCTCCCCTGCCGCCCTTGGCCTGGTCCTCGTCCTTTTGGCCTACGTCTATCTTTTTATCCGCCTGGAAGGAGCTTTTTTATGATCACCCTTGACGATATCTGCTTTGCCTATGACGATACACCGATCCTCAGCCATCTGAATGGGACCATTGGAAAAGGCCAGACCGTCGTCCTTACCGGGCCGAACGGCTCCGGGAAGTCGACGCTCCTGCGCCTTTTGAACGGCCTCGTCTTCCCCCAAGAGGGAACGTATACCTTCGAAGGCACGGTCATCACGCCGGCGAAGATGCGGGACCACAAGTATTCGAAGTGGTTCCACCAGCGCCTGGGCTATATCTGGCAGAATCCTGATTCCCAGCTCTTCTGCAGCAGCGTCCGCGAAGAACTGGCCTTCGGTCCTCTGCAGATGGGCCTGGCAGCCGCTGAAATCCGCCGCCGTGTCGACGATGCCCTGGAACTCCTAAGCCTCACGAAACTGGCAGAGCGGCCGCCGTACTCCCTTTCAGGCGGTGAAAAAAAGCGGACCGCCATCGCCTCCATCCTGACCATGAACCCTCAGGTCTGGACCATGGACGAACCGGAAAGCTACCTCGATGCCGAGGGCCTAAAATGGCTCGCCGACTTCCTGCCCAGTCTGAAAGAGGCCGGCAAGACCCTGATCATCGCCACGCACCACAGAGAACTGCTGGGAGATATCATGGATGACGAGCTGCGACTGCAATAGAAAAGGGGCTGTCGCAAGGCGACGAGCCCCTTTGGTGGATCGTTTAGCGTGGTTCGTTTGCCGAAAATTCTCACGGCAAACGACATGAAAAAAGAAATTACGCATGATTGTCGTTAGTATTTTCAATATTTTGTACTTATTTCTTAAAATATTATTGACATTTTCTCTGTTTTATTTTATAATATAGTTGCGACAAAAAGATACACGGAAAGACAGAAGATGCAGCGTGGCACCATTACGCCGTTGCATCTTTTGTCTTTTTTTATTTTCTAAAGGGGGCAGTCACTATGTTGATTTATGGATTAGAACAGGCTTTAATCGTCACACACGGCTATGATATCGAATTCAATGCAAAAAAAAGCACGGTCCAGGGACTGCCCCTGCGGAGCGCTGGACCGTACAAAAAAGGGAAAAGCCGTTGGCACCATTTGGGAGAACTCATGGAACGGCTGGCGAAATTCAAATTCAATTACAGGAGATAATGCAGCCCCTTTCGTGGTTCGTTTGGCGTGAAACAAGGGATGAGGCATGATGGCAAAAATCTTAGTACGATAAACGCTGAAGGTTTTCCCGGACACGGGGGTTGTTGGTGTTGATGCGGGCGGCTTGGTTCAGGTAGTCCCGGCCTTTTGCGTCGTCATGACGGCGCAGGTAGTAGACGGCGATGGCGTTGGCTGCATCGGCAGACTGGGGCGAGAAGCGGAGGATTTCGCAGAATGAGCGCAGAGCTTCATTGTCTTTTCCCAGTGTGAGAGCCAGGAGACCGCGGTTGTACCAGGCTTCGAGATATTCCGGACGGCAGGCGACGGCCTGGTCGTAACTTTGGAGGGCAGCATCGAGCTGTCCTCTTTTTTCCTGTGTCAAAGCCAAATCGTACCAGGCAGCCGGCGACGTACCGTCCAGTTCCAGTGCATGGCGGAAGTCCCGTTCTGCCAGCCAATAATCCTGCCGATCGAAGAAGAGGATGCCCCGATAGAGATAGGCCTGGGCGTCATCAGGCTGGGCGAAGACTTTTTCGAAACCCGTGATCAGGTTGTCGTGGATGCCGTCCGGTGTCTGGGCTTCCGTCCAGAGCCAGAGGATTTCCTGGCCGTAGTGTTTGCCTGGTACGGCCCAGCGGCCGTTGAGACCGGTCCAGGTCGGAACCTGTCCGTAAAGATCAGGGTGCTTTTCGGCCATCAGTTCGTAGCGCGGGTCGACGATGTCCGTCTGCGGCCGCGTCGTGCTGGCATAAGCCAGCAGGTGCTGGATATGGGCCCGCACACCGAGTCGTGGCGTGGCAAAGCGGGCACCGGCCACTTTATTGCCCGTCGCGCCGAGGCCGCAGAAGTTGTTCTGATCCGGCGAGACATCGCCGCCGTAGTTAAAGTAACCTGTTTCCTTCAGGGCCTGGCAGAGGGCGACGTCGGCGCGGATGCCTTCGCGGCCGGCTTCGTCATAATAGGTCTGGACCAAATCTTCGAGGGTCGTGTTGATTTTCGGATGGGGATTGCGCTGGCGGATGAAGCGCACCATCTGGGGCGCCGGGATTTCGGCTTTGCCCATGATGGTATAATCCGGCTTGGCCGGGTCGAGCATAGGCCGAGTGTAGGCCTTGGCTGTCTGCCAGTCGGTCTGCACAGGAACGGCAGCTTGGGTCACTGCTGCCGTCACCTGCGGTGCCCTCATCACCTCAGAAGCCGCTGCCGCACCGGCACTGAGGGAGGCACAGAGCAGCGCAGTCAGAACAGTACGATAAATCATAAAGACCGATACTCCCCTTCCTTCCGTTTCTTTTCGGTCATCTTGGAGATGTACGTGCCGTGGACCAGGGGGTAGCCCTTGCGTTCGATGATCTGGGCCATATAGCCGCGGAAGGGACAGGGCGGCCGGTGGAAGCTGTCGGAGACGACGCACGACGCGAAGTGGATGACGACGTTTTCCGGATCATCGCCGTACTTCTTCATTTTCTTAGCAAGGTTCTCTAATTTCGCCGAAAGGCCGGCACCACAGCAGCCGCCGCAGGTCATCATCATGAAACGCGTGTCCGGCGGATAGTCTTTGAGCATCCCTTCGCGGTTGACGAAAGTCTTCATGCAGGCATAGCCGCTGCAGCGTTTGGTGACGATGTCGCACTGGATGACGACGACAAGTTTCGACATAAGAATCCCTCCTCAATTATACAAGTATTTGTTCAAGAACTGCTGGGTCCAGTCCGCGTCGATGCGGGCCAGGACGGCGTCTTCTGCCGGCAGGTCATCGGCAAAATGTTGCTGGAACTGCCCATAGAGCTGGGCCAGGCCATTGGTAAAGTCCACATAGGCTTGTTGGCCCCTTTTTTCATCGACCAAGGACAGGCGCAAGGAACCGTCGTCAGCCGTGACGAAATGGCTCTCTGTAACGGTGAAGTCCTTCTCCTTTTCCCCGACTTGAGCTAGGGCTGCTGCCTTGGTCAGTTCCATCAGACGGTCGTCGAGACCGGCTTCAAAGATAGCGATTTTTTCCAGTAAGTCCGCTTTGGTACGGACCAAGCGAAAGGCATAGCCTGCCTTTTCGGCCATGGCCTTGAATTTATCCCTGCCGTCGGCCATATCGCGGTCGGCATTTTCCTGGTCCTTGTCGGTGGGCGCATAAAAGACCATGAAATGGTGGTCCATATCGTGATATAAAAAGCCATAATCGACGTGGACGTCTGTCCCGCAGTGACCGCAGTGATAGCAGAAAACCTCCAGCGACTTGACGCGGTCCTTCATGTCCGGATCCAATTTCGTATTGATACTGTCCCATACCGTGAAGACGCCGGTCTTCTGGCATTTCGGACAGGTAATGCCTACTTCATGATGCATACTCATGGCAGTCCCCTTTCATTTTTTTCTTATTATATCACATATTTTATGGTCCGGCCTCTTCCTGTCCGGGAACTGGCTCTTCCTCTACGAGGCCTACCAACATATTGGCGTCAGCCTGGCGACGCTCATGTGCTACTGCGGCCCTATCCTGATTATGATTCTATCGTACTTCGTCTTCCACAAGCCTTTCACGGTCCCCAAGGTCGCTGCCATGGTCATCGTCACTGTGGGCATCGTCAACACCGGCCTCGGCTACTACCTTTATTTCTCCGGCGTCCAGCGCCTGTCGGCCCAGAGCGTCTCTATCTGCGGCTACATGGAACCCTTCACGGCCCTGGCCTTGTCGGCCATTCTCTTAGGCGAAAGCCTGACCGTCCTGCAATGGCTAGGGGCTGCCTGCATCCTCGGCGGCGTTGCTCTCAGCGAACGATGGCATCCCGGCAAAAAGAGATAAAAACTTTTTCAGCTCTTCTGTCATGCCGTCCTGGCGATAGGCCAGGACGGCATGTTCTGTAAAGTCGTCGCCCAAGGGGATGACGGTCAGGCCGGGATAGGCATCTCCTTCGGGCATGGGCAAGATGGCGAAACCCTGGGACAAGCTGATCAAGAGGAATTGCTCGGATAGGCTGTGGCAAAACCGCGATTCCCGGAAGGACTGGTGAAAAACATGGCTACAATTCCTCCGTATCTTGGCAACATATTCCTGGCTGTTCGATTTTGTCAAGAAAGGCCGATGGGCGATGATAGCATCCAGCGTGTGATACTGATCCCGTAAGGCCTGGGAACAGATGAAGGACTGCTCGATGGCAAAGAGGCGCTGACAAGTGAAAGGCCGGGTCACGGTCTGGGCATCGGAAAAGAGGAAACCGTCGATATGGCCATTCACTAAACTTTTCTCTAAGGCCTCCATGTCCTGGAATTGGAAATAGAGCTTACAATCCGGAAAAACCTCTTCAAAACGGCTCAGCCACATCGATTCGATATACGTCTGCAAGGCAATGCCCAGATACAACCCATCCCGTTGTTTCAGGCGTAACGAGGCACACAAATTCTGATAATCCTGGCAGATTTGCGTCATACCTTCATAAAAACGGCGGCCTGCATCCGTCAAGGATACGCCGCGGTGTTCCCGGCGAAAGAGCGGACACGCCAGTTCCTTTTCGAGGTGCGTAATGTATTTAGTCATCGTCGTCTGGGCGATGTGACAGTTCTTAGCAGCTTGTGTGAAATTCGTCAGCCGCGCTGCTTCCAAGAAATAGTGTATTTTCGTAAGATCCATGGTTTTCTTCCTATCCATCACTTTTTTTCATGGCACAGGACAAAGGTTTCATTAGTCACTCCCTGACGAACGTGGTAGAATATGGACGTTTCAGAAAGGAGCCTGATTCATGGCCTATTTTTCCATTGTTTTATCGCAAATCATCGGATTTGTCGTCTACATCCTTATCGGTATCGCTGCCGTACGGACGCACGTCCTGACCAACCGATCCCTAGGTGTCTTTTCGCAGTTCATCACGAAAATCACCATGCCGATTCTGCTCTTCGTCATGACCCTCAACGGGGCGACGCGTCAGCAGTTCATCAGCGCCTTGCCCGTCCTGGCAGTGTCTGTCCTATTATATTTCTTATTATACCTGCTCTGCCGACTTTTGGCACGCCTTTTCGGCCTGAAAGGCAACGAAAATCACGTCTACCGGGCTTGTGCCATGTTCGGCAACATCGGCTTCATGGGTATTCCCATCATTGCAGCCCTCTTCCCGGAACAGGGTATGCTCTACATCGCCTTGTTCACGGTCATCGACCAGCTCCTGCTGTGGACGCTGGGTGTCAATCTGACGACGCCGGTGGACCGGGAAAATACCATGTCCGTCATCAGCCGCCTAATGAAGATGATCAATCCGGCGACAATCGCCATCATCCTGTCCATCCTGGGCCTCTTCATCGGACTCCACCTGCCGGAACCCATCAATGCGGCCCTGACCAAAGCCGGACTCCTGACACCCCCCATGGCCCTGATTTACCTGGGCGGCCTGTTCTGCTACATCGACATCTCCCAGTACATCCGAAAGAAAGAAATCTATGGCGCCGTCGCCGTCAAGATGTGCCTCTTCCCGCTCGTCTTCTATGAAATCTGCCGATTCCTGCAGGTCCCTCATGACATAACCCTCACCATGAGTATCCTGCCGGCCCTGCCCAGTATGGCCGTCATCGTCATGCTGGCCCAAAACCAGCACTCAGACAGCAATTACGCCGCCGGCATGCTCCTGGTCACGACACTCTGCTCCATCATCACCATCCCCCTGGTCTGCCTGGGATTGGGATGAAAAAAGAGATTGCCGCACATGCGACAATCCCTTTTTTTGTAATCCTTTATTCGTAGGGGCCGTCCCAAAGGGCGGCCCGCATGAGAGCCACTACCAATCCAATTTCCCTGTAATGAGGTAGACTAACAATCCTTTTTCGGCGTGGCGTCTATTTTCGGCTTCGTCGAGGATGGTTTCCAGGTGCTGTTCCATGACGTCCTGCGTGATTTCGTAGCCCGGGTGGATCGGCATGTCGTGGAAAACCATGGTGTCCGTGCCTTTGAGGAGGTCCGCGTCGATCTGGTAAGGCATCATCATATTGATGATTTTATTCTTCTTTTCGGCATAATCGGGGTTGGTAAAGAATTCCATGTCGACCCAAGTGTCCGTATAGACACAATCTACGTCGGCGACGACTTTCTTCAGGTCTTCTTTAGAAATATCCGTCGGCAGTTCTTTGTAGTGGCCTGTGGCTGCCAGTTTGTCGTAAAAATCGGCCGGTACGTTAGTAATCTGGCTGAACGGCGTCAGACCGTACATCATGCCGCCCATCTTGGTGACGATTTCGCTGAGCGAATTATACGTGTTGTTCTTGGCCCCGATATAGAGTACTTTGGCTTCAAAATGGCCGGTCTTTTCGTAGAGCGTCAGCATGTCCGCCAGGGCCTGCGTCGGATGGAAGGTATTGTCGCAGCCGTTGATGACCGGGACTGTGGCGTTCTTCATGAAGCCTTCCGTCGTTTCGGCCTTCTTGAAGCGGCCCATGATGCAGTCGACGTTGCGGCAGACGTATTTGACTTCGCTCATCAGATCGCCGATAGTGAAGTTGCTGTCCTTCCAGAGCTGGTTGTAGGCTTTGCCGCCCAATTCTTCCATGCCGATGGAGAACGAAAGATACGTCCGGTTCGACGTCTTTTCAAAGAGCGTATAGAGTTTCTTGCCGTCCAGGATATGGCTGTAGGCATCCTGATTCTTCTTGATCTTTTCGGCGAGCAGTAAAATACCTTTTAATTCATCTGTCGTATAATCGACGAAGCTGTTTGCATGTTTCATATATATCCATCCTCCAATAGTCTAAGACCAGAACTTGTTCGATGGCTCTATGATAGCACAGCCGCATGAATATTGCAAGTATTTATACAATTATTTTTGTGTTTTTATACAGTAAGACGGCACAAAAAAAGCCGGCAATCAAACGATTACCGGCTCAAAAGGTCTATTTTACTTTCCGATTAGCATTTAACTACGTTAGCTGCCTGCGGTCCGCGCGCACCTTCAACGATGTCGAATTCAACTTCCTGACCTTCGGTCAAGGATTTGAAGCCGTCTTCCTGGATAGCAGAGAAGTGAACGAAAACGTCGCCGCCATCTTCTCTTTCGATGAAGCCATAACCTTTTTCTGCGCTAAACCATTTTACTTTACCGTGCATAACAAAATCCTCCTAAAAAAACAATTCCAGCTATCTTGTAGCTCTTTGGTTAGTGTAACATAACGGATTGGCAATGTCAATCAAAAGGACGTACATAATGGACGAAAGAAAAAGGATGTTTGTTATGCCCATCGGCGGGATGGCTTTCCCGCGCTGTTTCCTGCCATTCTTCTTTTTTCCATTCCGGGAAGAAAGTGTCGGCATCGGGGAAGGTTTCATCGATTTCCGTCAGGTAAAGGCTGCCTGCAAGGGGCAGGAATTCGCGGTACATGGCAGCGCCGCCAATGACGAAGTAGTCTTCATCAGCCTGCATGGCCTGCTGCACTTCGGCAAGGCTGTGGAAGACCGTGACGGCCGGGCTGTCGGCGCGGTAATCTTCCTGATGGGTCAGGACCCAGTGCGGACGGCCCGGCAGCACACCAGGCAGACTTTCGAAGGTCTTGCGCCCCATGATCATCGTATGGCCCATAGTGAGGGATTTAAAACGTTTTAAGTCGGCTGAGATGTGGCAGAGGAGGTCGTTGTCCTTACCGATGCCGCCCTTTTGGTCGACGGCTGCAATGAGATGGATCATCAGACGGCCACCTCCATGGGCAGCTTGCCCAGATGCTGGTAGTTGTCCAGGGAAATGTCATCGATCGTAAACTTGTAAAAGTCGTGGATGCCCGGATTGAGGACCAGTTTCGGTGCCGGGAAGGCCTGGCTGCGGCGGGCGAGCTGGGTCTTCATGGCGGCTACGTGGTTTTCGTAGACATGGGCGTTGTTGATGACGTGCGTGAAGAGGCCCGGACGCAGGCCGACGGACTGGGCGATGAGATGGATGAGGACGGCGTACTGCGTCATGTTGAAGGGCACGCCGAGGCCCATGTCGCCGCTGCGCTGGATGAGCATGCAGTTCAGGCGGCCGTCCGTGACGTCCCAGAGGGTCTGGTAGGCACAGGGCTGGAGGGCCATGTCCGGCAAATCTTCGATGTTCCAGAGGGAGACGATCATGCGCCGGTTCTGAGGGTCATTCTTCAGCATGTCCAGGAGCTTGTCGACCTGCTTGTACTTGCGGATCTGGTAGCCGTAGGCCTTGCCGATGGTCCCGTCAGGACGCATCCATTCGTCCCAGACGTGGCAGTTCATCTTCTGCAGTTCCCGCACATCGTTGCTCTGGAGCTGCCAGATCCAGAGGATTTCCTTGACGGCCGTCTTGAAGGCGACGAATTTCGTCGTCAGGATAGGAAATTCTTTTTCCAAATCGAACTGCATGATCTGGTGCGGCAGTTTGTACGTCCGCACGCCCGTGCGGTTGTTGGCGAAATAGCCGTGGTCGAGGATATTTTCGACGATATCTAAATATTGTGTATCGGCAATGCTCATAGTGTCACCTCAAAATCATTGATTGTCTAAATAAGATTGGATGGCGCTGACGAACTGGCGCCCGTATTTATGGAGCTTGAAGCTGCCTACGCCCTTGATGCTGCCCATATCGTCCAGGGTGCGCGGCTTGAAGGCCGCCATCTCCCAGAGCGTAGCGTCGGAAAAGATGACGAAGGGCGGGATGTGTTCGTCCTTGGCCAGTTCCAGGCGGACCGCCCGCAGGGTATCGAAGAGGGGCCGCAGGGCGTCTTCGTCGATGGCCCCGGCACGGCGCTTCTGCTGGCGCTTCGGCAGTTCCGGCAAAGCTTCGGCAGAGGCCACGGCTTTCTGACGGACAATGCGCCCTCCCCCCTGCCCTCCCAGCACAGCACGGCCGGAAGCCGTCAGGGAAACGACAGGGTATTTGCCGTCAGACTGGTCGAGATAGCCGTCTTCGATGCACTGGCGCACGATGTCGCGGATCTCGTTAAGCGTGAAGTCGCCGAGCATGCCGAAGGCCGATTTGTTCTCGAAGCCGTAGCGGCGCACTTTGGCATTCTGGCTGCCCTTCAGGATATCGCAGACCATGGTCAGGCCGAAGCGGCCTTTCAGCTCGTCCACGCAGAGGCAGATGCTGCGCACTTGTTCCGTCATGTCTTCTTCAACGGTTTCCTGGTCGCAGTTGCCGCACTTTTCGCAGCGCTGCCATGACGGGTGTTCGCCGAAATAAGTCAGGATATAACGGCGCAGGCAGGAACTGCCTTCACAGTAGCGGACCATAGCGTTGAGGAGGCGGAATTCCACGGCCTGCTGCTGCGGGTCATGGACGGACTGTTCGATGAGGAATTTCTGGATCATAATGTCCTGGCGGCTGAAGAGGAGGATGCATTCCCCCGGTGCGCCGTCGCGGCCGGCACGGCCCGCTTCCTGGTAGTAGCTTTCGATGTTCTTCGGCATCTGGTAGTGGATGACGTAGCGGACGTTGCTCTTGTCGATGCCCATGCCGAAGGCATTGGTGGCGACGATGACCTGTATCTTGTCGTACGTAAAGGCGTCCTGCATGGCCCGGCGCATGTCATCACTGAGACCGGCATGGTAATGACCGGCTTTGATGCCGCGCCGCGTCAGTTCCTGATAGACCCGGTCTACTTCCTTGCGCGTCGCCGCGTAGATGATGCCGCTGTCCTTAGCGTGCTGGCGCACATAGGCCATGGTGAAGTCGAGCTTGCGGTTCGTGCGGACGACGCGGAAATAGAGGTTCGGCCGGTCGAAGCCGCCGATAAAGATGCGTTCCTTCTGCAGGCCCAGGAGGTTCATCATATCCTGCTTGACCTTTTCCGTCGCCGTCGCCGTGAAAGCCCCGACGACAGGCCGCTTCGGCAGGGCCGCGACCCAGTCCTTGATGGCACAGTAGCTGGGCCGGAAATCGTGGCCCCACTGGGAGACGCAGTGCGCTTCATCGATGATGAACATGGAAATATCGATGCTCTGCATGAAGGACGTGAAGAATTCGTTTTCCAGGCGTTCCGGCGAGACGTAGACCAGTTTCACCCGGCCCGCGCGGATGGCAGCAAAGCGGGCCTTCGACTCTTCAAAGGTACACTGGCTGTTGATGTATGTCGCCGGTATCTCCTGATTGACCAGGCTGTCGACCTGGTCCTTCATGAGCGAGATGAGCGGCGAAATGACGAGGGTCACGCCGGGCTGGATCAGGGCCGGCAGCTGGAAGCAGATCGACTTGCCTGCACCGGTCGGCATGATGGCCAGGCAGTCCCTGCCGTCGAGAAGGGTCTGGATGACCTCATGCTGGCCGGGCCGGAACGACGTATAGCCAAAATATTGTTTTAAAAGCGATTCAAGTTCCATCATAAAAAAACCTTTCTTTTTACGATAAAAGGAGCTGTCTCTCGATGACAGCTCCCTTATATCATATCATTTTTAGGCTTATTTTGCTACTTCTTCTTTGAGGACCTCGCCCAGGCGCTTGACGCCTTCGATGATGCGGTCTTCCGGCATGCAGGAGTAATTCATGCGGAAATGGTTGGCATTGCCGCCGTTCGGATAGAACGGGCCGCCCGGCACGTAGGCAACGTTCTTAGCCAGTGCCTTCGGCATGAGCGCTTTGGCATCCATGCCTTCCGGCAGCGTTACCCACGTGAAGAGACCGCCCTGAGGGTATGTAAAGGTGAGGCCGGCAGGGAAATATTGTTTCATGCAGTCGTACATCAGTGTACGGCGTTTGCCGTAGACGTCACAGAGTTTGGCAATATGTTTGTCGATATCGAACATATCGAGGAAGAACGAAACCTGGCGCTGCGTAAAGGACGAGACCTGCAGGTCCGACGCCTGTTTGTACTTGACGGCCTTGTCGATAATGGCCGGATCGGCGACCATCCAGGCCACGCGCAGGCCGGGCATCATGATCTTCGAGAAGGAGCCGAGGAAGACGACCTGGCCTTTCTTGTCCAGGGATTTGAGGGACGGCAGCTTTTCGATGTCGTAGCGGAGTTCGCCGTACGGGTCGTCTTCGATGACGGGGAAATCGTATTTTTCGAGGACTTCCATGAAAGCTTTGCGCCGTTCGAGGGGCCAGGTGATGCCCGTCGGGTTCTGGAATTCCGGGATGACATAAGCCAGTTTGATCTTATCGCCGTATTTTTGACAGATCTTTTCGAATTCTTCCGGGATGACGCCCTTTTCGTCCGTCGGCATTTCCACGAACTGCGGGCTGCAGAGCTTAAAGGCGTTGATGGCGCCGAGGTAGGTCGGGCTTTCGACGAGGATGATGTCGCCGGGATTGACGAAGAGATACGGCAGGTACGAAAGGCCCTGCTGGGAACCGGAGGTGATGAAGACTTCGTCTTCCGTGCAGTCGACGAAGAAGGATTTCTTCATGCGTTCACAGATGTGCTTGCGCAGGGGCAGATAGCCTTCGGTCGTACCGTACTGGACGGCGGCGCGCCCTTCCTTATCGATGACGGCATTCGTCGCCTGCCGCAGTTCTTCCATCGGGAAGAGTTCCGGTGCCGGCAGGCCGCCGGCGAAGGAAATGATTTCGGGCTTCGTCGTCAGTTTCAAGAGTTCACGGATCTCAGAGGCTTTCAAATTCATAGCTACGTCAGAAAATTGCATATTCAGTCACTCCTTTATCGTTTCTCAGCACGTGTCTTTATCTATGTCTATATAGTATCATCAAAATTACTTTTATGCAATTAAACGTTTGTCTTATGAATTTGTTATCTTTCGCACAAGCTTATAAAATGAATGTAAAAAGTGAGAATCACTGATAATGATAAATACATGGTTTACTAAAAATTAAAGAATCCATGTAAAATTTTTTTAAAAAAATTTGCCAAAGAAAAAGCGCCCCCGTGTGAGAGCGCTCCATTTCTTTCTATTTTAAATTATTTGCCGATTTTTTCTTTCAAAACTTCAGCCAAGCGTTTGATACCTTCGACGATGCGTTCTTCCGGCATGTTGGAATAGTTGAGGCGGAAGTGGTTCGGATGACCGCCGTTCGGATAGAAGGCAGCGCCCGGTACGTAAGCGACTTTCTTTTCGATGACTTCCGGCATCATGGCCTTCGTGTCGATGTTTTCCGGCAGGGTGACCCAGGTAAAGAGACCGCCTTCCGGATAGGTGAAGGAAACGCCTTCAGGGAAGTATTTCTTCATGGAATCGTACATCAGCGTGCGGCGTTTGCCATAGAGGGCACGGATCTGTTTGACGTGGGCATCGAGGTCGAACATACCGATATAGTACGATGCCTGGCGCTGTGCGAAGGACGAGGTCTGGAGGTCGACGGTCTGTTTCAGCATAACGGCTTTTTCCAGGATTTCCGGTGCTGCCACCATCCAGCCGAGGCGCAGGCCCGGCATGAAGATCTTCGAGAAGGATCCAAGGAAGATGACGTTGCCTTTCTTGTCCATCGATTTCAGGGTCGGCATCGTTTCGCCTTCATAGCGGAGTTCGCCGTACGGATCGTCTTCGATGATGGGGATATCGTATTTGTTCATGATGTCCATGACGGCCTGACGGCGTTCTTTCGGCCAGGTAATGCCCGTCGGGTTCTGGAATTCCGGGATGACGTACATCAGGCGGATGCGGTCGCCGTATTTGTCAATGGCTGCCTGCAGGGCTTCCGGGACCATGCCTTTTTCGTCCGTTTCGACTTCGACGAACTGCGGGAAGTTGACGGCAAAAGCTGTCGTAGCGCCCATGTAGGTCGGGCTTTCGACGAGGACGATGTCGCCTTCGTTGAGGAAGATCTGGCCGAGGAGGGACAGGCCCTGCTGGGAGCCGGCGGTGATGATCAGATCTTCATAGGAACAGTCTGTATGGAAGGAAGTTTTCATGCGTTCGGCAATCTGTTTACGCAGGGGGACATACCCTTCCGTCGTGCCGTACTGTACGGCCTGACGACCTTCTTTTTTCAGGATCTCCACGTCGACTTTCATCATTTCATCAAGCGGGAAGAGTTCCGGTGCAGGAAGACCGCCGGCGAAGGAAATAATTTCCGGATTTTCCGTTACTTTCAAAATTTCACGGATATCCGATGCGTGCAAACTTTTTGCTTCTTCAGAAAACTTTACCATAAAATTTCACTCCTATCTATCGTAGTGGTATTAATTATACCACTATATGAGCCATGAATCTACAAAGTTTATGGTAAACCCTCGAAAAATCTACGCGAATTGAATCAATAGTCAGCCTTACCTTTCTTTTAATGTTGGGGCTGTTGCATGATGGCGGAAACCTTCATGCGGCAGCCCCTTCTTACATGATTACTATTTTTTATGCGACTGATGTAACGCCGTGACTTCAAAGGGAATCCGTTGTTCCCGAACTGCCGCCTTGATGAACAAGATGATCGCAGCTGACATGCTCAGTCCTACGGAATCACAAAAATCTTCAAAGTCTTCTTTTAATTCCTTATTAATGCGAAAGGATACGCCAATTTGTGCAGCCATTCTATCCCCCCTTTTATTTCACATCAGAAATGACGCGTACTCGTTCAATAGTCGGTTTTCCATTATGGTCTTTCTGGATGGTGTCGATACGGATGTACTGGAGTTCCGGCGAGAATTCTTTGACCAGTTTGCTCAGTTCCGGATCTGTGCTGCCGACACCGCTTTCGACGATGCGGTAGACGATGGCCGCAAATTCATAACGCGTCATCATGCGGTCGCCTTTAAATTCGCCATCCGGGTAGCCTTCGAGGATGCCTTTCTTAGCCAGCGTCGTGACATATTGGTAAGCCCAATGGTTTTCAGCAACATCCGGGAAGAGCGTGCTCTTGGCCGGATCGACAGCCATGCCGTGCATACTCTGCAGTTTGGCAATAAGGGCATCTTGTTCGGCCATATGCTGGCGCATGGCTTTCATTTCCTTGGCCATGGCCACGCGGGACGTGGAAACATGGTTGCCCTGGCCGAGCTTAATGCTGACACCGGCATTGACCATGTTTTCCCCGCCGCCGAAGGAACCGCCGACACTGAACATGGTGTCTTCATTCGGACGGTAGTAAGCACCGACAGCGGCCGCATTGGCGCCACGGTAATTGCCGTAGCCTGCGGCGAAGTCCCACTTATCATCTGGGTCGAAATCAAGCGGATGGAGAGCCGCTAAAGCAGCGGCGCCGGCACCGACACGGTTGATGCGGTTGCCCAATTTATTGACCGAACCACTGAGGCCATTGATAGCCTGGTCACGCTGCCAGAGCTGGCTGCCGTTGACAGCATCGGTCGAATCCTTGCTGACCTTGCCCGGTGCAACGCCTTCAATCTTGTTGCCGCCCATGTTGACAGCGCCCTGCTGGATGGTGATGGCGCTGTGATTGTCATCACCCTTGACCGTCAAGCCGCTGTTATCCATGGTCGTGTCGCCTGTCGTAATGGTTTTAGCTTCGATACTGTTGATTCCTTTGAGGTCCTTGGCCAATTTGACTTGCAGTTTGGCATTATCGCCATACTGCGAAGCGACGACACCGATATTATTACCATCGGCATATTCCGTAGCACCGCCGTAAATCTGGACATTCTTGTTCAGTTTCACCGCTGCATTGCCGGAATCGCCGCTGTACTTCATGCCATCGTCCATAGTAGCGACTTCATGAGATGTACCATTGTGGTCTTCATAGACAACGCGGTCCATTCCGTCCTTGCCACCATAACCATCTGTGCCATCGACACCGTTCTGGCCATTCTTGACATGGATATCAGCCGCCGCATTTTTGCCATCGGCCCCTTTGGCTCCCGTCAGGCCAATATGACCTTCCGTGCCATCTTTACCAACGACACCTTTAATGGTTACGCCATCTTTGCCATCAGCGCCTTTGATAGAAATGCCATCCTTGCCGTCGATACCGACACCAGATACACCGTCTTTACCGTTAACACCGATATGGCCATCAACACCATCTTTGCTGTCTTTACCCTGACCGCCGATATTGATGGTATCACCTAAGGACAACTGATATTCTGTATTCGTCACACCATTTTCACCAGTTGTGACATTTTGTGTTACGACAATATTATCATTCTTGCTTACAACAGATGCACTATCCGCTTCTACTTTATAAGTGACATGACCATCTTCTGCTGTCGGTTTTACTTCCGTCACATGTGTATTCTTACCAGCAATGACTTCCGTCTTGGCCGCAGCCGCAGCTGCATTGGAAATAGCCTTTACATCACCGATGTTAGCACCATTGGTATCAATATCGTATGCATTGGTTTTGGAGTTAATACCGCTGGCCATATTGGTAATCTGCTTTTCAGAACCATTCTTACCAAGGCTGAGACCATTTTCATTTAATTCAATACCTGTATCGCCTATCTTAACATCGTTGGTATTGACGCCATCACTATTAATAGTGGTATCACCTGCTTTGAGACTACCCGTATCACCAAGATCTACATCTTTATTCAGGGATACTGCAAGTGACTTGTTACCTGCTTCATCTGTTACTACACTGGTAGAAATATTGCTGCCACCCTTGATGGTAATGGTCTTGCCGAGATCCTGGGTTACGATGTTGTTATCATCAGCCTTGAGTCCGAAGCCACCGGTATCTTTACTGGTAATAGTATCCTGGACTGCTTTCAGCTGTTCTTCTGTCGCTGCACGGTGGGATGTCGCAAATCCTGCTACATCCAGTGTCGTGTTCTGCAGCCCTGTTACCTGTCCCGTCGTTCCATCCACCGTCACCGGATGTGTATTGTCCCCACTGCCGATGGTAACTGTATTAGCCAGCTTCAGTCCGTAATTAGTTACATTTGTTTCCGTATTCGGTGTTGTCGTCAGAACCAGGTTATCGTCATCAGCCGATACTGTCGTATCCTTCGCATTCACGGTGTAGATGGTATGGCCGTCTGTTGCTGTCTTTTCCCCGACAGACACGTTCGTACCTTCTGCTACTTCCGTCTTAGCGGCTTCTACGTCAGCCGTGTTGGCGATGCCTGTAAAGGTTACACTTGCACCTGCCTTACCGCCATTCATCGTATCTTTCGTTGCCAGCGTCAGGGTATGCGTTCCTGCATCATACTTCGTCTTAGTCGTATCCGTATCCAGCTGGTAGTCCGTCAGCCCTGTGATTTCTACCGGATCGGTGACATTTTCAACCTTCAGGCTCAACGTACCATTATTCGTATTGATGCTGCCGCTCTTTACATATCTGTCAGCACTTGCAGACTGGCTTTGAACTGCCTTCAGCTGGGCCACGTTGACTGCATCCGTATCTTCTTTACCGGCTGCCACATTGGTAATCTGGCGGGTCTGCTGTGCAGTTTGAGTTCCTGTCGTATTATCCCAGTGCGATGCACTGCCCACGGAAATAGGTCCAAGAGTCGAATTCCAGACTGGGTCTTTTGTGGAACTGTTGGCATCGCCGTGAGCAATTCCTTTTGCTGATGGGTCATAGCCACCTTGATGATTAGCTCCCTGATTCTGTTCCACATAAGACTGACTGCCCAGAGCCACTGCATCCTGAACATTCAACGCAACCGAAGCGTTAGCCCCCATGGCCACGCTGCGCTGTGCGCCATCGTTTATGACAGCATTATAGCCGATAGCAACTGCACTACCACCGCTATTGCTCGTCTTGGAGCTAGCTGTACTAGCCTTGGCCCCGATGGCAATATCGTAGCCGGCCATAGCCTGCGCGTTCGTACCGATGGCGATAATACTACCATCTTTGTTCGTCGCTACATCTTTATTATTTCCCGTATAGGCTTCATAGCCGATAGCAAGGCTCTGTTCGTTTTCTGCGTCAGCGCCTTTACCGATGGCAATGGCTCCATTGAACTTTTGGGAATTATTATTGCCAATCGTGGCCCCGTGACCAAAGGCGATAGAATCCATTGTCATGGCCTTTGAACCCGTGCCGATAGCAATAGAATCGGTAGCACCATTGTTATTGTTAGACTCTGCATTGACCGAGTTGCCGATAGCGATGCTGCCGTCATGAAGGGCACTGCTGTATTTGCCAATAACTAGGGCATTCTTTTCAGATTTATTTCCGAGGCCTACGGCAATGCTGTAATCTCCGCTCTGATTGTCCAAATTGATGGGGTTGCTGTTTCCCTGATTATGGTCCATGGAAATCTGATTGCCGACACCTACGGCCATGCCGGAAATTTTATCAATGCTATTCTTGTCGCCAGCGGCTAAATTATAATCGCCTTTAATCGTATTCTCTGAACCAAAGGCATGGCTCTTGCTGGCTTTCCGGTCGCTGCTTTCCCCATTGACCGTATTGGTATAGCCTACAGCACTGCTGTAATCGCCCTTCAGGGTATTGCTGTCCCCCTGTGCCAGCGAATAATAGCCGTCCGCAGCATTCTTGCTGCCTACAGCCACACTGTGGTACTGGGCCCGGTTGGTATACCCGATGGCTACGGCGCTGTAATCCGTGTTGTCAGCTTCCCCGATGGCCACACTGTATTCCTTGGAATGGGTATCATGACCGATGGCCACGGCACTGCGGCCCGCGGCCAGCACATCGCTGCCCAGGGCTACGGCATTGGAAGAATCGGTCAGCCGGGGCACCATCAGGTAGCGGTCTACGAAGGTTCCGTCAGAAGCATAGTAGCCGGACCGGGTGGTGGTGATATTTCCCTGATCGTCCAGCCAGTACCGGGCATTGGCTTCTACGCTGGTCAGTTTGCCATCGCCGTCCACATAATAGGAGGAGGGCGCATTCAGCACTTTGGCCTTGTTGCCCAGGGCCGTGGAATTCGTTCCTTCCGCAATGTTATCGATACCCACCGCCGTGGCGCCGCTCACATAGTAGGACTTGCTGCTGCTGTCCGTGCCGATATACGTGGCCACGTTGTTATAGACTTCCACTGCTTTGTTGTAATCTGCATCACTGGAATAGTACGCCCGCTCCGGGGATTTGGCCCGCACATTGTGGGCGTCATCCATATATTGTCCGGGCACCAGGCTGTATACCTTAATCTGCTTTTCTTCGTACTGCTTCGTTGCCGGATTATACACTTTCGTGGTAATCCACTTGGTATCGATATCTTCATAAGAATAGGACGTATTATCGGTAACCGGTTTCACCGTATCCGTGGCATGGGTAAACGTCCCCACCCCGTTGCGGGTACCCATAACCACATTTTCCGGCTGGTTTTCCATCCGGGTATAGCCGGCTTTGGTATCGGTCTGGATCTTGACTACTTCGTTGTTCTTGCCGGCAATCAGGTTCCCTTCGCTGTCGTAGGTCACATAGGCATCGCTGCCCTGGGCCGTGGCATCCGTGTTCTTTTCAATGTTGACAGCCTGGCTGGCCGCTGCATTGTTCTTGTTGGTGGCCTGCGTATCCGTTGTGACCGTCTGGGCCCACACTGATGTACCAGCTAACGACGTCGTCAGGACAAAGGCTGCCAGAACAGCGGCTTTACGACAACATCCGCTGTGGCTGCGACGTACATGGCCATCGTCATGGCTCTTGGCCAATTCTGAGACGACGACATAACAATTTCTTGCTTTACTCCAAATAATTTTAAAGATTTTATTCATAGGACATCCCCTCTCTTTAAATATATTTCATAAATTAAATATATGAAATATTTATGCCAAATAGAGAGAATTACAAATAGATGGGTCTATTATGCCATTATAGCCTCGTTTTGCAACGCGTATAAAAGTGTCATATTGTTGCTAAATGCAACAGTTTTATGGCAAAAAACATTATACTGAGACAAGATATAATAACAAAAGGCACTGCCACATAAAGACAGCACCTTTTGAGTATTAATTTTCTTTTTTATTTTGATATTTTTGCCGCATCCGGTAAATCGTCGAGCGGCTGATGCCGAGTTCTTTGGCGATATCCGATACGCTTTTACCGTCTTGGTACAGTTTTTCAATGTAATCATACGTCATGGCCTTGAGATTCCGGTCGCGGACATTCTTGTCCGGCACGACGGGCGGATTGGGCAGGACCCAGGCTAAGTCGGGCAAGGTAATCTTTTCCTTACGGACGACCAGGGACAGGCGTTCGATGGTATTGGCCAACTGGCGGACATTGCCCGGCCAGGGAAGGGTCTGGAAATAATCGATGACGTCTTGGCCCAGCTCATGGTGCCGTCCATACTGGGCATTGAACCGCTGGAGCAGTGCTTGGGCTATGACGGGAATATCCGCACTGCGCTGGCGCAAGGGCGGCACGTGGATAAGCAGGACAGCTAGCCGATAATAGAGGTCCAGCCGGAAGCGATGTTCCTGGACGGCTTGTTCTAAATCCTTATTGGTTGCGGCGATAATGCGAACATCGACGGGAATGGCCTGATGAGAGCCAAGGCGGCGAATGCAGCGTTCCTGCAGGACCCGCAGCAAATAGTTCTGCAAGTCATACGGCATGTCCCCGATTTCATCGAGGAATAGCGTTCCCCCATTGGCCGCTTCAAAAAGGCCTTCACGGCCTTCGCGGCGGGCTCCTGTAAAGGATCCGCCAGTATAGCCAAAAAGTTCGCTTTCCAAGAGGCTTTCTGAGACAGCACTGCAGTTGATGGCAAGGAACGGTCCCTGACGCCGGCTGCTCATATTATGGATAGCCTGAGCCAGCATTTCTTTTCCTGTGCCCGATTCCCCGGTAATGAGGATGGTCGATTCACTGGCCGCGTAAATCCGGGACAAGCATTTGACCTGTTTCATCATCTGTGAATGGCCGATGATGTCATCTAAATGGTAATAAGCGGTCATCCCCCACAGGGAAGAAGGCGCCTTCTTTTGCGACAATCTAGACTGGCGCAAGCTCCACAATACTTCGGAAAAAGCCCGTACCAAGCCGCCCCACTCGGGTTGCAAGGTGATATATTCCATGCCTTCGGCGCGAACGTAGTCTTCAACGCCTGCACTGACAACCAGCCATTGGATACCGGAAAGGGCTGCCTGATGAACAGAAGCCCGCAGAGCCCGTTCATCCGTATCGGAGGCCAGACAATAAAAAGTGACCCCCATCGCCTTGAACTGCACTTCTAAATCATCATAATAGGCGCGCAGCGAAAGAGGAATGATGACGCCGCAGGATTTCCCCTCGGGAACCTGACGGACACAATTCAACAAATCGAGGACACTGGGCTGAACGACAAAAATCCGTTGCCGCGGATATGTTGCAGCAATCGCTGATGCCATGGGTTCCCACAAAATCACGGCATCCCGTCCGTCCCGAACGCTCTTCCGGATTCGATCCGCTACATCAGCCATAGTGCCATCAATTAGATCAATCTGGGCCAGCTTCCATTTCTGCGTTGCAGGCAGAAATTGTTCAATTTTTGTATATAACTGGGACGATGGAGCAACAACAGAAATCTTAAAGTTCCCATGTACCCCCCCCCTAATATTTTTCACTTTATTCATAATAAAATCTTAATATTTTTATTATTATTTTTTTATCTTGACGGGCTCGCCACGTGCGAGCCCCTACAGTATACGACTACTCGCTACGTGCGAGCCCTTACAATATACGACTACAAACTATACCTGAAAGAACTGGCGCGCTGCAGCTTCGTCTTTTTTCATCTGAGCGACCAGTTCGTCAGCAGATGTGAAGGTCTCTTCCCCTCTCAAACGTTTGCGGAAGAGGAGACTGACGCTTTTGCCGTAGAGGTCGGCATCCCAGTCAAAGACGTGGGTCTCGATGCGGCGGTACTGGTTCTCGAAGGTCGGGTTGTCGCCGATGTTGGTCATGGCCGGATGGCGTTTGCCGTCCCAGCAGAGCTCTGTAATGTAGACGCCGTCCGGCGGGATGGCCATGTTTACGGGGATGAGCATGTTCGCCGTGGCAAAGCCGATCTTCCGGCCCCGATGGTCGCCGGGGACGACGGTGCCGGCCAGGGCGAAAGGCCGCCCTAAGAGGTTCTCTGCCGTTTCCATGTGGCCCATCTGGATGAGGCGCCGGATGACGGTGCTGCTGATGGGCGTCGTCCGGCCCGGCCGTTCCAGGAGGGTCAGGGCGACGACGGGGATGTCGTACTGGCTCATGAAGAATTTCAGCGTTTCCGTATTGCCCGCAGCTTTGGCGCCGTACGTGAAATTCGAGCCGACGACGACAGCCGACGGATGAATATAGGTCAAAAGGTTCTGACAGAACTCTTCCGGCGATTCCTTGAGGAGCGTTTCGCTCATGGGCAGGAGGACCAGGCCGTCGATGCCGACGGCTTCGATATAGTCTGCTTTCTGGCCGATCGTCGCCAAACGCAGCGGTTCTTTTTCCGGGCAGAGGACCGAGAAGGGATGGGCCGTAAAGGTGACGACCATGGTCTTCACGCCCCGGACTTTGGCCCGGGCGATGGCCGTTTTCATGACCATCTGGTGGCCCCGGTGGACGCCGTCGAACGTGCCAAGGGCGACGACGGCTCCCGTAAAGCCTTTTATTTCCTGAAAGGAGTGGAATATTTCCATCGTTCGTTACCTCACAATCCCTCTGCGAACATCTTATGGGGCCGCAGGATATGGTGTTCGCTTTCGTAGTGGGCGATGCCCATGAGCCGTTTGTCCGGCCCGTAGACGCGGATGACATCGCCTGTAGACAAATGGGGCCCGGCAAAGGGCACAGGCCGCCCCTGGAGCAGATAGGCACACTGTTTCACCGAGCAGTTCGCTTTCTTCAGGTTCTGGATAGCCATATCGGCCGGACGGACGTAGGAAAGCGGATCCTGTTCCAGTTCTTCCAGCGTCGCTGCCTCGTCAATCGTGAAGAGGCCGGCCCGGGTGCGCACGAGATAAGTCATGCAGGCACAGGTGCCAAGGGCCGTGCCGAGGTCACGGATCAGGGAGCGGACATAGGTCCCTTTGGAGCAGGTCACGGCAAAGGTGCCGCGCCGGCCGTCAAAGGAAAGGAGCTCCAGTTCATGAATCTTTACGTGCCGCACGGGCAGCGTGAAGTCCACATCCTGACGGGCCAGCTTGTAGGCCTTGACACCGTTGACGTTGATGGCCGAATACTTGGACGGCGCCTGCTCGATGTCGCCGACGAAGGACGAAAGGGCGCGGCGTACGTCGTCAGCCGAAAGGTCCGGTACAGGAGCCGTCCCGACGACGCTGCCCGTACTGTCTTCCGTATCCGTCGCCAGGCCCAGGGCGAACTCCGCATGATAGGCCTTGATGTCACTGTCGCCGTACTCGATGAGGCGCGTCGCAAGGCCGGCATAGACGGGCAGGACGCCGGCCGCCAGGGGATCCAGCGTGCCGGCATGGCCCATCTTCTTCATGCCGTAGATGCGGCGCAGGCAGCCGATGACATCGTGGCTCGACATGCCTGTCGGTTTTAAGACATTGATGATTCCGTGTATCATAAGCGCTTCTCAAGTTCCTTTACGATGAGTTTCTTCGCTTCAGCCAAAGGCTTGTCGATGGTGCAGCCCGCCGCACGGACGTGACCGCCGCCGCCGAAGACGGCAGCGACGGCATTGACGTCGATGCCTTTCGAGCGCAGGCTGACCCGCGTTTCTTTATCGCTCACGTATTTTACGGTAAAAGCGACCTGAGAGCCCTTGACGTTGCGGGCATAATCGATGTACATGCCCGTGTGCTCACCGGTGATCTTGAGGACTTCCGGCGTATAGGAGAGGCAGGAAATGCGGCCGTCGGCAAAGAGTTCCAGGTGTTCCAGGACTTTCGAGAGGGCCTGGAGCTTTTCCAGGGAACGGGCGTCGAGGTGGTCCGAAATGACGTCGGGCCGGGCGCCGTTGTCGACAAGGAGCGCTGCCATGCGCAGCGTATGGCCCGTCGTATTGTTGAACTTGAAGAAGCCGCAGTCCGTGGCAATCGCCGTGTAAAGGGCGTCGGCCATGGCTTCGTTCCAGCTGCAGTGCCAGAGGTCGAAGAGATAGGTCAGGATTTCCCCTGTTGCCGCGCAGTCCGGCCGGACATATTCCCACTGGGCGAAATGCTCGTTGGAAATATGGTGGTCGATATTGAGGACCTTGCCGCGGACCAGCTTTTCGACGCTGCCGATGCGGCCGAGGCCCGTCGCATCGAGGACGACGGTCAGCCACGAGGCATCCGTTTCGATCTGCTCCGGCCTGCCTATGTACTGCA
>ERZ779697.284-NODE-284-length-27590-cov-3.53368_pt1 | contig 27590 bp, 19 predicted proteins | sample MGYA00511881_ERZ779697 | MGnify/ENA primary metagenome ERZ779697 (study PRJEB29588, sample SAMEA2148105) | human gut metagenome | biome: human gut; feature: human-associated habitat; material: faeces | place: Denmark | collected 2008/2010 ... | reverse complement strand
GTAGCCGATATCGTAAGCCCAGCCGTCGCCGCCGTACATCCAGATGGTCTTCTTGATGATATGTTCCTTGTGGGCGAGGATATATTTCTGCAGAGCTGCGGCTTCGCCAGTAAGTTTTGCCGCCGCCAGTTCCTTGATGTACGTGCGGCTGATGCCTTCCGTAACTTCCCCTTCGTTGGCGACGCCGATAGAATCGAGCCAGGCCTGGATGGCATCGTGGAGCGCACCTTCCGTCAGGGGCAGGAGCGCTTCCGATTTCAGGCGGATCGCATCGCGCTGCTGGTTCATGGAGAGGGACATGCCGAGAGCAAATTCAGCATTGTCTTCAAAGACCGAGTTCGACCAAGCCGGACCGCAGCCTTCGGGGTTGGTCGTATACGGGATGCTGGGCATTGCCGAGCCCCAGGCCTGGGTGCAGCCCGTGGCGTTGGCGACGATCATGCGCGGCCCGAAAAGCTGCGTCAAAATCTTCATATAAGCCGTTTCCGTACAGCCTGCGCAGGCACCGTTGAACTCGAGGAGAGGCTGGTGGAACTGGCTGCCTTTCACGGAGAATTTATCGAGAGTCGTATGTTTTTCCGGAATCGTCTGGGCATAATCCCAATTGACGCTTTCCTTACGCTGCGTATCGAGAGGCTTCATGGTCAGGGCCTTGGCCGGGCAGGCATTGACGCAGGCACTGCAGCTGTAGCAGTCGAGCGGCGAAACCTGGATGCGGAATTCGTAATCTTCGAGGCCTTTGCCGATGGCTTTCTTCGTCTGGAAACCAGCCGGTGCTTTCGTTTTTTCGTCAGCCGTCAGCAGATACGGACGGATAGCGGCGTGCGGACAAACGAGAGAGCAGCGGTTGCACTGGACGCATTTTTCCAAATCCCATTCCGGTACGGTCGAGGCGATGCCGCGTTTTTCGTATTTCGTCGTGCCCAAGGGATAAGAACCGTCAGCATAGGGAACGAATTCGCTGACCGGGATCGTATCGCCGAGCTGGAGGTTGGCCGGTTCGACGACTTTCTTGATGAAGTCCGGGATATCGCGCGTATCTTCAACGACCGGGTCCGAAGGCAGGTCTTTCCATTCTGCCGGCACGTCGACTTCGACGATATCCGAAATGCCGCGGTCGACGGCAGCCTGGTTCATGGCGATGACTTTTTCGCCCTTGGCCAGATAGGTCTTGGCAATGGCTTCTTTCATGTACTTCACGGCATCGTCGATGGGCAGGATCTGGGCCAGTTTGAAGAAAGCTGCCTGCAGGACCGTATTGGTACGGTTGCTGCCGAGGCCGATTTCTTCGGCAATCTTGGTTGCATTGATGATATAGAAGCGGACGTGCTTAGCAGCGAGCTGACGTTTTACTTTATTGCTGAGATGGTTGGCGACGTCGTCTTTATCCCAGCTGCAGTTGAGGAGGAAGATGCCGCCGTCCTTGATTTCACTGACGATATCGTAGGTGCCCATATAGGCTTGTTTATGGCAGGCCAGAAAATCAGCCGATTTAATATAGTACGTAGCCCGGATTGGCTTCTTGCCGAAGCGCAGGTGCGACTTCGTGACGCCGCCGGATTTTTTCGTATCGTATTCGAAGTAGGCCTGGACGTACATATCCGTGTTGTCGCCGATAATTTTGATGGAGTTCTTGTTGGCGCCGACTGTGCCGTCGGAACCGAAGCCCCAGAACTTGCAGCTGATCGTGCCTTCCGTATCGACTGTAATGGGGATATCCGGCAAAGAATGATGGGTCACGTCGTCGATGATGCCCAGCGTGAAGTGGTTCTTCGGCTGGAGCGATTCCATGTTGCAGAAAACGGCGTTGATGGAAGCCGGCGGTACGTCTTTTGAGGAAAGGCCGTAGCGGCAGGCCAGGACCGTGACGTCCTGTTTGACATGGGACATGGCCGCGCAGACGTCTTCATAGAGCGGTTCGCCGAGAGCGCCCGGTTCCTTCGTGCGGTCCATGACGGTAATCGTGCGTACTGTATCAGGCATAGCCTTCATGAAATGTTCCAGTGAGAACGGCCGGTAGAGATGGACCTGGATGAAGCCGACTTTCTTTCCTTCTTTGCAGAGCTTGTCGATCGTTTCCTGGATGGCGCCTGTGACAGAACCCATGGCGATGACCACGTGTTCGGCATCGGGAGCGCCGTAGTAATCGAAGAGATGATAGGGCCGGCCCGTCAGTTCACTGATCTTGTCCATGTAATCCTGGACGATGTAAGGCAGGCGCTGGTACCAGAGGTTGTTGGCTTCGCGGGACTGGAAGAACATGTCCGGATTGGTAACGGTACTGCGCATGACCGGATGTTCCGGATTCAGGCCCGTATGTTTGAAATGGTAGAGCGCATCGCGGTCGATGAGCTTGCCCAGTTCTTCCGGCGGCAGCATCTTGATTTTCTGGATTTCGTGGGATGTGCGGAAGCCGTCAAAGAAATGCATGAACGGCACGCGGCCCTTGATGGTCGAGAGATGAGCGACGGCGGCGAGGTCCGCACATTCCTGGACGCTGGCACTGCAGAGCATAGCCCAGCCCGTATTGCGGCAGCCCATGACGTCGGAATGGTCGCCGAAAATGGACATCGTATGCGTACCGACCGTACGGGCGGCAATGTGCAGGACGACCGGCTTCAGTTCGCCCGAAAGGCGGTGCATGACCGGGATCATCAGCATCAGGCCCTGAGAAGCCGTAAAGGACGAACAGAGGCTGCCCGTTTCCGAAGCGCCGTGGGCGGCACCGATAGCGCCGGCTTCGGACTGCATTTCAACGAGTTTGACAGGCTGACCAAAGAGGTTCTTGCGGCCGTTCGCCGACCAGACGTCGACGTGTTCCGCCATCGGCGACGACGGCGTAATCGGGTAAATCGTAGCGACTTCTGTAAAGTTATAGGCAACGTCTGCCGTAGCTTCATTGCCGTCTAAGGTTTTCACGATTTGCTTAATCATAAAGATACACTCCCCTTTTTTCTACTACACAAAGGAAAATTCATCCGGATTCGTATAACGTTTAACGCTTTTCTGTACTTTTAGTATAATCTCTCTAATTATAAAAGTCAAGCATATCGTTTATGCTGTTTATGTATCATTAAGGGCTTAGTTATACGTTATACGTAAAAAGGAGTGAAAAAAGGGGCCGTCCCTAAGGACAGCCCCTTTTGTGGTTCGTGGTTCGTTTGGCGTTTGTCGAAGATTCCCACAAACGGGCCGCCGTCACGATGAACGACCTACGACGAACGATGAACGATACTCCTAGTACCAGCGCGTCATGGGCAGGTCGTTCTTGGTGCCTTTGGTCATCAGGATCTGGTGGATATCGATGTTGCCGATGAAGAAGGAGACAGCACAGCCGCAAAGGTAGAGGTCCCACATGCGGGCGAATTCTTCACCGCGGGCAGCAATGACTTCATCGCGAACGTTCTGGAAGTTGTTGAACCAGCACATGAGGGTCTTGTAATAGTGGCGGCGCAGGCTTTCGACGTCGATGACCTGGAAGTCGTTGTCGTAAGCGAGGCTGACGATTTCGCGCAGGGACGGCAGGGTTCCGCCCGGGAAGATGTATTTGCGCATCCACGGATTGCCGATGCTTTCGTCATGGCCGCTGATGTAGTGGAGCAGGAACATGCCTTCGTCTTTCAGGAGATGGCAGGCCGTTTCCATGTAGAGCGGATAGTTGGAACGGCCGACATGTTCCAGCATACCGACACTGACGATGCGGTCGTACTGACGGCCTTCAGCGACGAGGTCACGGTAGTCGACAAGGTCGATCTGGACCTGACCCTTAAGGCCCAGTTTTTCAATGCGTTCCTGGCCTTTTTTCCACTGTTCCTTACTGAGTGTGCAGCCATAGCCTTTGATGCCGTATTTCTTGGCCGCTTCGATGAGCAGGTAGCCCCAGCCGCAGCCGATATCGAGGAGGGTCATGCCTTCTTTGAGGTAGAGTTTTTCCAGGATATAGTGGACTTTATTGTGCTGTGCCTGTTCGAGGCTGTCATCTTCATTCTTGAAGTAAGCGCAGGAGTAGCTCATGGACGGATCGAGCCATTTAGCATAGAAATCATTGCCCAGGTCATAATGGGAGGAAACCTGTTTCTTCTGAGCCGATTTCGATTCCGACGGATAGAGGATTCGCTTAAATAAGGATTTATCCAGCGAGAACTGGCTCGACTGGGAGAGGAAGCAGCGCAGGGCCGTGAACAAATCCCCCTGGATTTCGACATCTTTGCGCATATAGGCTTCGCCTAAGGCCAGGGACGTCGAAGCGAGCAGTTCTTTCTTCGAAATGTCTTTATGGATGATGACGTTGAAGAGCGGCTGACCTTCGCCAATGGTGTAAGTCTTGCCATTCAGCTGTACGGTAAAGCAGTATTTATCGAAACGGCGCAAATAATGGACTAAAAAATTATCAAAAATATGCATTGTGATTCCCTCTCTTTTACAAAATAGTTTCTGTCCGGGTGATGCCGCAGACGACGTTTTCCAGTACCATCATCGTCGTCACGGCGCCGACACCGCCCGGCACGGGCGTAATCGCCCCGGCCACAGCAGCGGCTTCATCAAAGGCAACATCGCCGACGGTCCTGCCGGCGACGCGGTTGATGCCGACATCGATGACGACGGCGCCGGGTTTGATCATGTCCCCTGTCACAAGGCCGGCTTTCCCGGCAGCGGCGATAATCATATCGGCCCGGCGGCAGACGGCCTTCAGGTCCCGCGTCCGCGTATGGCAGTGCGTCACCGTAGCGTTGCGGTTCAGGCAGAGCTGCGCCAGCGGCTTGCCGACGACATTGCTGCGGCCGATGATAGCCACGTCTTTGCCGCTCAGGGACAGGTGATAGTAATCGAGGATGGCGATGACCGCTCTGGGCGTGCAGGGTACAAAGCCCGGCCGTCCCGTATACAGATGAGCGATATTGACATCGTTCAGACCGTCGACATCTTTCTTCGGATCGATGCAGTCGATGATGCGCTGGCTGTCCAGATGACGCGGCAAAGGCATCATCGGCAGGATGCCGAAAACGAATTCATCTTCATTGAGCTTGTCGATGAGCGCAAGCAGTTCTACTTCGCTTACTTCTGCCGCTTCGCGGTAGATTTCCGCTTTCAGTCCGACAGCGCGGGCTATCTTCTGCATCGATTTGGCATACATCGCCGACGGTGCATCGTCACCGACGAGGATGATGGCCAGCTCCGGCTGGATATGCAGTTCTTCCTGAATATCTGCCAGGCGCCGTTCTACCCGCTCGCGATGGAATGCGGCGACTTCTTTACCGTTAAGTAATTGCATATGTCTTCCCCCTGTTGTGTTCTTTAATTCCGTTTAAAGATAACCGTGACGTCACTGCCCACAGGGGCGTAACTGCCCGGCCTTGGAGCCTGCTGGACGGCAGTGCCCATCCCTTTGGGAATGAAGCCTAAGCCGGCTTCATTGAGCCAGTCATTGACTTCGCGCGTACTCCAGTCGATGAAGGACGGCATGAGGACGCCGTCAGCCGAGATGTGGACCGCCGGGATATTGTGCTTCTGCGGCATGACCAGAGGCCCTATGGGTTTCTTGTTCATTTCCGACGTCGGACGGATTCCCTTCATACGGACGATTTCCGTCATCATTTCCTTAAAGACCGGCGCCGCTACCTGAGCCCCGTAATAGGCACCTTTCGGATCATCGACGACGATGAGGACCAGGAACTGCGGATCTTCCAAAGGACCGAAGCCGATGAAGGAGCCGACGTACTCGCCTTCGGCATAGCCCGTACTGTCTTCGTTCTTCTTCTGGGCCGTGCCGGTCTTGCCGCCAAAGGTATAGCCTTCGATTTTGGCGCTCTGGCCGCCGCCGCTGGAAATTTCTTCACCCATATACTTGCTGATCGTTTCAGCCGTACCGGCGCTGATCGGCTGGCCGACTTCGGTCGGTTCTTTCTTTTCATAAATCGAACCGTCAGGATTGTCGATTTCCTTGACGATGAAAGGCTTCATCATATGGCCTTCATTGGCAATGGCACTGAAGGCCTGGACCATCTGGAGCGGCGTGACGGCAATGGCCTGGCCAATGCCCATGGCCGCCGTATCGACGATGGACATATTGTTAGGATCAAAGAGGATGCCTTCCTGTTCCCCCGGCAGTTCGCTGCCCGTAATCGTGCCGAAGCCGAAGCGCTTGGCATATTTCGTCAGCGTCTTGCCGCCCGTCGTCACGGCAACGTGGGCCATGCCCGTATTGATGGAATACATGATGATTTCCCGCAGCGTGACGCGGCCCATGCCCTTCATATCCCAGTTGTGGATGATCCTGTCGGCGACATTGACGGAGCCCGTATCATTATAGACATCGCTGACGTGCCACTTCCCTGAATCGAGGGCAGCCGCAGCGATAATGGGCTTAAAGGTCGAACCCGGTTCGTAGATGTTGACGACGGCCCGGTTCTTATAGGAATTCTTATTGCCCTTGCTGTATTCGTTGAGGTCATACGTCGGCCGGCTGGCCATCGCCAGGATTTCTCCGCTCTTCGGGTCCATAACGATGATCGAAGCCCCTTCAGGACGGCTGCGTTCCATGATGCCGTCCAATTCCTTTTCGGCAACATATTGGATCGTGCTGTCCAGAGTCAGGCGGACAGAGCGTTCCTTATCGGGCAGGATCCGTTTTAAGGCCGACGCAAAGACAGGCGTATTCTTATTATCCGTCTGAAGGCGGAAGGACTGCTTGCTGCCGCGGATTTCATTATCCAAAATCATTTCGATGCCTTCCAGGCCGCGGTCATTGTCGCCGACAAAACCGATGACCTGGGCGGCCATCGTACCGTTCGGATAAAAACGGCGGCTTTCATCGCGAAAGCCCAGGCCCTGCAGGTTCTCTGCCTTGATGACGGCTTCAACGGCTTCATATTTATCGTGGTCCATCTGCCGGTCGAGCCAGACGAAAGCCGTATCTTCCGTCAGGCACCGTTCGATTTCATCCTGGGAAATACGCAGGTACGGCGCGAGCACTTCAGCGACGTACTGCGGCGACTCATTGAGCATCGTCGGGTCGGCATAAAGGGACTTGGACATTTCACTGATGGCCAGGACCTTGCCGTTGCGGTCGAGGATCATGCCCCGCGGCGACTGGAGGCGCCGTTCCAGTTCCGTCTGCTCTTCGGCACGGGCGACCATGTCATCGTGCTGCCAGACCTGCAGGATAAAGAGGCGGAGGATGATGCCGCCGGCCAAAAGCAGCAGGGCGACGACGCAGATACCCATGCGGTAGCGGATAGAGTGCCGTTCTTTTCTTTCATGCTTATCCATCTTTCGTGTCCCCTTCATGGCGCTTCATCCAGTGTTCTGCCGCCTGCGCCAGCACATCAGCATCGTTTGCCAGGTCCTGGTTCTGGACCCGCGTCAGAAGGATGCGCAGGCAGTCTCCGGTACGGCGGCCGCAGCAGTCGGGAATACGCCGGTCATAATGAAGGTCTTTCGTACTCACCGGCATGGCCGCGGCCAGCATGGCCATATATTCCCCGAAGGATTCTGTTCCCTCCGTGCTGGCATTGGCGTGGCCGCAGCCCAGGATATCGCCGCAAGCCACGGCTGTCGCCTGGTGCACGGCTTCGACGAGTTCCGCACTCCTGTGGAAAGGCCCTTGCAGCGCTTCATGGCGCAGCCACTTTTCCACATCCCCTTCGGACGTATTGGCAAAAAAATGGAATTTCATATGCGTCTTGACGAGCCAGGCCACGCGCTTGGCGAAGACCGGCTTCTTATGCCAGCGCAAAAGGATCGCTTCAGCCAATTCCGCCCCTTTGGCATCGTGACCGTAATCGGTATAGCGGCCCTTGTGGACGCCGCGGATACCCGGCAGGCCCTTGGCGACATCGTGAAAGAGCGCGGCATAGCGGACGGTCAGGTCCGGCGGCGTATGGGCGACGGTCGCCAGCGTATGGACCCAGGCGTCAAAGAGATGGAACGGCTTCGACTGGGGCGTATCCGGCAAATGGCTCAACTCCGGCAGAATCGGTACGGCTTCATAAATACCGTTGACCTTCTGGCGGCACGAGCAGGCGCCAAGGCCCGTGCGGACGAGGATGTCCAGGCCCCGGTAGGCCGCAGGCGTGACCATGAGGCGGTCCATTTCCTTAACGACCCGTTCCAGGGAAAGGCCCGGCACGCGGCCGAAAGCCCGGGGCATGGCTTTGATCAACTCTTTCGAAGCCAGGAAATCGAGTTGGCCTGCAAAACGGCAGGCCCGGAAAAGGCGCAGGGCATCTTCCTGGAAGCGGAGCACGGGATCGCCCACCGTGACCAGGCGCTTCTTGCGCAGGTCCTTCTGGCCGCCGACGTAGTCGTAAATCTCACCCTGCCGGTCCATGGCCAGGGCGTTGACGGTGAAATCGCGGCGCAGCACGTCTTCGCGCAAGGTCGCAGCATACCAGACCTTGTCCGGCCGGTGACTGTCCTCTCCGTAGGCTTCACCGCGGAAGGTAGCTACTTCGAAGGCCTGACCGGCGACGACGACGACGACGATGCCGAAGGCTTCGCCGTTGATTTCCACCGTATGCCAGCCCTGTACGGCAGCGACGCGCCGGATATCATCAGGCCGGGCAGACGTCGTAATATCATAGTCATGGGGCTCCTTCCCCATGAGCAAATCGCGGACAGCGCCGCCGACGATATACGCTTCAAAACCGGCATCTTCCAGGGCAGTCAGCACCTGACGGGCTCGTTCTTCCATTCTCCCGGCCTTCCTTTCTAAGAATAATAACTGATGTTATATTATATCACGAATGAAAAGTCCTGACCACTACCTGCCCACTCCAAACTGTGTTATAATTTTGGCATACGAATCATTTACCAAGAGGAAAGCAGCAGGTGATCGAGCTGATGGATACAGGTTTAATACATATTTACTGCGGCGACGGCAAGGGCAAGACGACGGCTTCTCTGGGACTCGTCCTGCGCTGTGCCGGTCACGGCGGCAACGTCCTTTTCGCCCAATTCCTCAAGGGCCGCCCTACGGGCGAGCTAACGGCCCTCAAAGCCCTGCCGCAGGTCACGGTCCTGCGGGGCAAGGCGCTCGCGAAGTTCACCTTCCAGATGACGCCGGCCGAAAAGGAATCGACACGCCTGGCCCAGACGGCTTTTCTGGAAGAAATCGCCGCTTTTTGCCAAAAGCACCAGCCGGACCTGGCCGTCTGCGATGAGCTCGTCGGCGCCGCGGCGCTGGGGCTGGTCCCGGAAGAGGCGGTCATCCGCTTCTTAAAAGAAAAGCCGGCCAAAACGGAAGTCGTCCTGACCGGGCGCAATCCCAGCCGGGCCCTCATCGCTCTGGCCGACTATGTCTCAGAAATCAAGAAGGTAAAACATCCCTTTGACCGCGGTATCACCGCCCGCATCGGGATTGAAGAATAAATACATTGCAAGGGGGAAGCAGCTATGATCAATATCCTTGAAGAAGTACGCCGGGAAAAAGACGAACTCGTCGCCCTGCGCCGCCATTTCCATGAACATCCGGAACTGTCGAAAAAAGAAGACCAGACCCTGGCCTACATCGGCGAAAAACTGAGCGCCTGGGGGATTCCTTATAAAGATATCGAAAAAGGCGGCCTCATCGCCTGGATCGACGGCAAAGGAGCAGGCAAGACCCTCCTCCTGCGTGCCGACGTCGACGCCCTGCCCATCGAAGAAGGGGAAAAGAACCTCTCGTGCCCGCGTGTCTGCCGCTCCAAGAATCCCGGCGTCATGCACGCCTGCGGTCACGACGGCCACATGGCCATGCAGCTCATGGCAGCCAAACTGCTCAAGCGCTGGCAGGACCAGTGGGACGGCACCGTCGTCTTGATGTTCGAACGGGGCGAAGAAGAATCGGGGCCCCTTGAATACCTGCTGCGCTATCTGGAAACGGACAGCCCCTGGCATATCGATGCCTGCTATGCCACGCACGTCCGCTGGGATATCCCGGCCGGTAAAGTCTCGATCTGCCATGAAGCACCCATGGCCGGCGGCTTTGGCTTTGAAATCCGCATCAACGGCCACGGCGGCCACGGCTCCCGTCCGGACCTGGCCGAAAGCCCGATTGACTGCTTCCACGACTTCTACGGCAACATGCAGGCCCTGCGCATGCGGGCGGTACCGCCGAAAGAATGCCTGACCTTCTCCATCGGCAGCCTGCACAGCGGCGACGTCCTCAACGTTATCCCCAACAGCCTGACCTTTGCCGGCACAAGCCGCTTCTTCAGCTACGACCATGCAGGCAAACGCTTCTATGAAGAATTCCATCATATCTTGGACAATGCCTGCAGGACCTACGGCTGCACGTACGATATCCTGCATATGCCGGAACCGCTCTTTGAAGTGCAGAACAATCCGGTCTGCGTCGACATCGCGGAAAAAGCCGTGGCAAAATACATCGGCCCCGATGCGCTTGCGGACTGCACGCCCTGGATGGCTTCGGAAACCTTCGCCATTACGTCGCGCCTCTACCCCGGTATCCTGACCTTTACGGGCATCGAAAATAAAGAAAAAGGCTGCGGCGCCAACCACCACACGCCGGAATTCGACCTCGATGAAGACGGTCTCGTCTCTGGTGCCGCCACGTGCCTCGGCTTTGCCATCGACTACCTGGAGCAGAAACCGGATATCCCCTTTACGCGGCCCGACGAACCGCTGGAAAAACTCGTGGCCAGGAATATATGAAAAATGCGCTGTCCCCTAAAGGACAGCGCATTTTTCGTTCGTCGTAGTTCATTCATCGTTTGCCGAAGCTGCGCACTGCGCTGTTTATTACGATGAACGATGAACGATGAACGACGAACGATCAACGATCATTTCTATGTCGCGGATAGATGAGCAGATAGAACGTGACCAGGGCTCCGATTTCGCCGATGACCATGACGATGCCCATGGGGATGGCTGTGTGGTCGCCGGCGATGCCGACGACAGGGGCCATGACGGCACCGCTGATCATGGAGAAGAAGCCGATGAGGGCCGACGCGCTGCCGGCACTGCGTCCCTGGTCCTGCATGGCCATGGAGAAGCTGCTTGTGCTCATCATGGAGATCGTCGAGATGGTCAGGAAGAGAATAATGATGACCAGCGGCAGGGGCAGAGTGAACCAGAAGGCACCGAGGAGGAGGACGCTGCCGACGGCGGCGACGAGGAGCGAGCCGCGCAGGAGCTTCCAGTCGGCGATGCGGCCGGTCATGCGGCCCGTCATGGCGCCGTTAATCATCAGGCCGATGCCGTTGAGGCCGAAGATATAGCTAAAAGCTTGGGCCGAGACGCCGTAGACGTTCTGGAAGACGAAGGACGACCCGGAAATATACGAAAAGAAGGCGGCAAAGCCAAAACACTGCATAATGCAGTGACCCATGAAATAAGGCTGATGGAACAAGGCCTTCATCCCCTTCAGGCTGGCCGTCAGACCGCCGGAAGCACGGCGCCGCTGCGGCAGGGTTTCGCGCATCAGTGCCGCCGATACCGTCAAAATCAGGCCGATGACGGCGACGAGGACGAAGATGCCTTCCCACGGTGCAAAGCGCAGGATTTGACCGCCGATGACCGGTGCCAGAATCGGCGCAATACCGTTGACCAGCATCAGCATGGCAAAGAGCCGCGTCAGGGCACTGCCCTTGCAGATATCGCGGGCAATGGCCCGGGAGAGGACGATACCGGCGCCGCCGGCACAGCCCTGGATGAGGCGGAACAAGAGAAAGATGCCGATCGACGGCGAGAGGATGCAGCCCACCGTAGCCAGCGTAAAGATGGCCATGCCGACCATCAAAGGCCGGCGCCGTCCCTGGTCATCACTGATCGGTCCGACGGCAACCTGACCGACAGCCATGCCGGCCATAGAAAAGGTCAAGGTCAGCTGGATGCCCGACGGCGAGACGGCAAACGCCTTCATCATCGACGGCAGGGCTGGCAGATACATGTCCGTCGAGAGCGGTGCAATCGCCGCCAGCATGCCTAAGAAAACAGTCATCCATAAGAGCCAGCGGCTCCCTTTATTATTTACTTTCATCAAAAAGAATCCCCTTTCGCCAGCAGTGCCGGAACTTCATCCAGACTGCGGCAGCATTTCCAGGCCAGCCCTTGCACCTCTTTGGGAATGGTAATTAAATCGGGGATCCAGATCGACGGGATGCGGGCAGCGTGAGCTGCCAGGATACCGCTTTCTGAATCCTCCAGTACCAGCGCCTGGTCCGGAGCAACATGGGCCTTATCGCAAGCCATCAGGAAGACATCCGGAGCCGGCTTGCCGTGCGCTGCTTCTTCGCCGCTCTGGACGACGGAAAAGAAAATCGCTGTGCCCGTTTTTTCTAATAAATATTCAATCAGGTTCCGCGGTGACGACGAAGCGACGGCACATGGGATGCCTTCCTCCCGTGCATAGTGCAGGACATGGATCAGACCCGGCTTGATGGGGATGGCATGACTGCGGTAATATTCCAGCTGCAGCTGTACTTTCTCCCGGCAAATATCTTCATAAGGATAGGCCCTGCCGAAAGCGTCTTCGCAGATGGCACGGATGCGCAGATTGTCGCGGCCAAGCATGCGGTCGAAGACAGAACGGTCCAAATCGTAGCCGTAACGGGCCGATATTTCCCGCCAGCAGCGGTAGGAAATGGGTTCCGTATCGAACATGGTCCCATCCATATCAAAAATAAGCGCTTTTCGTATACTCATGCATTCTCCTTTTTATATAATTTATTTATTTATCAATTTTCACATTACCTTACTATTATAACGAAAAATAAGGGAATTGCAATTCCCTTGTTTGCCACGACAATAAATAACTATTCCCATTTTCGATAGCATTATGATTTTTTATCATATATTGTATTCTCATTCTCTTTATCGTTCTCACTTGTATCCTGTGCCAACTCTGCTATAATGAAGGGAATCAGAAAGATGGTGATTTTCTATGATCGAATTCATTATCCGCCGCTTCATCAAAAACTATGAGGATACAGATGATAAACACGTCCGTGAACAGTACAGTATCCTCGGCGGCGTCTTAGGCATTATCTGCAATTTATTCCTCTTTATCAGCAAATTCCTTGTCGGCACGATGAGCAACAGCATCGGTATCTTATCCGATGCCTTCAACAACCTGACGGACATGGGCTCGTCCTTTATTTCCATCATCAGTGCCAAACTGAGCAACCGCCCGCCGGACAAGGAACACCCTTTCGGCCATGGCCGTTTCGAATACCTGGCGTCCCTGACCATTTCCATCATCATCCTCGTCGTGGGCTTCAAGCTCTGCGAAACGTCGATCGGCAAATTCTTCGAACCGGAAGAAATGGAATTTTCCTACTGGAGCATCGGCGTCCTCGTCGTCTCCATTGCCGTCAAAGGCTGGATGTGCGTCTACAACCGCTTCATCGGCAAGAAGATCAACTCCGGCGTCAATGAAGCCACGGCGGCCGACAGCATCACCGACGCCATCGCCACGACAGGCGTCCTCGTCGCCACCATCGCCCAGCAGTTCACGGATCTGCCCATCGACGCTGCGGCCGGTACGGGCATCGGTTTGATGATCATGTACGCTGGCTACGGAATCGCCAAAGACGTCATCAACATCCTCCTGGGCAAAGCACCGGCGCCGGAGCTCATCCGCAGCATCGTCGATACCGCCCTGGGCTGCCGCTACGTCGTCGGCGTCCACGACATCCGCATCCACGACTACGGCCCGGGCCGTACTTTCGGCTCCCTCCACGCCGAAGTGCCGGATACAGCGGACCTCGTCGAAGTCCACGCCGCCCTCGACGTATTGGAAGACGAACTGCAGGACAAGTTCCACATGGAAGTCAACATCCACATGGACCCGCTCTGCACGGATATCCATAAAATCAATAACGTCCGCCACGTCCTCGACAAAATCGTCCATGAAAAATATCCGCGCTATCATACGGACCACCTGCGCATCACCTCAGGCCACGCCCGCCTGAACATCATCTGCGACATCCACATCCCGCCCGAAGAATACAACGTCCGCGACATTGCCCGCATCCGCCGCGACATCAACGACTGCATGCGCAAATACAACGACAAATACCGCGTCGTCCTGGCCAGGATCATCGCCGACCCCCAGGCCATGACGCGCCGTGAGCTGCAGCCCGCAGGCCGCAGTCCGAAGGCGGCTGTCACCCCCTTCGACACTACGGGACACCGCTTCCCGTAAACGGCAAACGAACCACGAAAGGGGCTGTCGCTTCATGCGGCAGCCCCTTTCGTCTACTGCACCACCAATGACCGCGGTTCGAGCATGGCCTGGAGTTTCTGTCTCAAATCTTCTGTTGTTTCAACCCAGTATTTTTCGTTGGTCAGGATGGTCCTGCGGCTGCCCATGAGGTGGAAATAGACTTTCACTTTTCCCGGGTGCTGTTCCAGGACCTGGCCGATGCGGCCGGCGAGGTCCGTCCGTTCCAGATGGGCCGGGATCTTGATGAAAAGCTTCGTCCCCATGCCGGGATGCCAATAGTCGCCGGCCTGACGGGCAGCGGCCGGCGAGACAGCTGCCGGCTGCGGTGTGCCTTCCCCATTTTCTTCGCCCAAAGGCCGTACTTCTTCTGCCAGAATCTGGATGCTGTCGTCATTGATATCGGCCCGGCCGCGGACGGCGACGGCCATATCGACAGCCACGGCCTGCTGGCAGCGGGCATAGGTCTTCGGGAAGACGACGACCGAGACGGTATGCGTAAAGTCTTCGACCGTAATAATCGCCATCTGTTCATTGCGCTTGGTCATGACCTGCTTCTTCGCCGTAATCAGGCCGCCGATGCGCATCATTTTGCCGTCATACTGACGCCCATCGTCTCCGTAGAGGACGGAGAGAGGCGTCAGTTTTTTCATGATTTCCTTATACTTGTTGAGGGGATGGCCACTGAAATAAAAACCGTCATATTCCTTTTCCATGGCCAGACGCATTTCAATGGGATATTCTTCGATATCCGGATATTCGAGCTCTGTCATCACATCTTCTTCATCATCGAAGAGGCCCATCTGGCCCATGGCATTATCCTTCTGACTCAGCGAGCCCATGGCCACGGCCTGACCGAGGACGGCCATCAGCTGGGAACGCTTCTTGCCGAACGAGTCCATGGCGCCGCACTTAATCAGGCTTTCGAGCGCCCGCTTGTTGACGATATGGTAATCGACGCGGCTGCAGAAATCGCCGAGCGACGTAAAGGGACCGCCTGCTTCGCGGGCCTTGACGATGGCCTCGATGGCATTGCCGCCGACGCTCTTGACGCCGGAAAGGCCGAAGCGGATGGCTCCGTCCTGAACGGAGAACATGGAGACACTGGCATTGACGTCCGGCGAGAGGACCTTGACGCCGTGACGGCGGCATTCGGCGACGTAGTAACTAATCTTGCTGACATCGTTGATCATGCTGGTCATCGTCGCCGCCATGAATTCCGGCCGATAATGGGCCTTGAGGTAGGCCGTCTGCCAGGCCACATAAGCATAGGCGGCAGAATGGGATTTATTGAAGCCGTAGCCTGCGAAATAGACCATCAGGTCGAAGACCTTGTTGGCGATTTCATCGGCAATGCCGTTCTTGCGCGTACCGGCGAGGAAATTTTCCCGCTGCGCCACCAGAATAGATTCCTTCTTCTTGCCCATGGCGCGGCGCAGCAAATCGGCCTGACCGAGGGAAAAGCCGCCCATGACAGAAGCGATCTGCATAACCTGTTCCTGATAGAGGATGACGCCGTACGTATCCTTGAGGATCGGTTCCAGGAGCGGGTGCAGGTAGGTGACCTTCTTTTCGCCGTGGCTGCCTTTGATGAAGTCGTCGACCATGCCGCTGCCGAGCGGGCCCGGACGGTAGAGGGCGACGAGCGGGATCATGTCTTCGAAATGCTTCGGCGCCAGTTCCTTGACGAGATTCGTAATGCCCGATGATTCCATCTGGAAGACGCCGGCCGTGTCCCCTTCCGTCAGGAGGCGGCACGTATCCGGATCGTCGAGGGGAATCTTGTTGATATCCAAGTCGATGCCGTGGTCCTTCTTGATCATCTTGATCGTATCGCCGATGACCGTCAGCGTCCTGAGGCCCAAAAAGTCCATCTTCAAAAGGCCCAGCTCTTCGACGAGGTCCTTTTCGTACTGCGTCGTCAAATCGCCTTCCTTGGAATGCTGGACCGGCACGTAGTCGTCGACAGGAGCTGCGGAAATGACAACACCCGCAGCGTGGGTCGACGAATGGCGCACGAGGCCTTCCAGGGACTTGCCGAAATCGACGAGGCGGTGGACTGTCGCGTTCGTTTCATATTCCGTGCGGAATTCCTTACTCATCTTCAGGGCCTTGTCGAGGGTCATACCCAGTTCGTTGGGCACCATTTTGACGATGCGGTTCACTTCGCTCAGGGGGATATCGAGGACGCGGCCGACATCGCGCAGGACGGCCTTGGCCGCCAACGTCCCGAAAGTGATGATCTGCGAAACGTGATCCACGCCGTACTTGCGCGTCACGTAGTCGATGACGCGGCCCCGGTTTTCATAGCAAAAATCCATATCGATATCCGGCATGGTGACGCGTTCCGGATTGAGGAACCGTTCAAAGAGGAGGTCATACTTCAAGGGGTCGAGGCCGGTAATCCCCAGGAGATAGGCGACGACGGAACCGGCTGCCGAGCCGCGGCCCGGGCCGACGGGAATCTCATGATCCCGGGCATACTTGACGTAGTCCCAGACGATGAGGAAATACGACGGAAAGCCCATGGTGTCGATGACGCCCAGTTCATAATCGAGGCGCTTGCGCACCTGCGGCGTGATAGGGTCGTACTTTTCCGGCAGCGCCGCTTCACAGAGCTTGCGCAGATACGACGAATCCGTTTCCCCTTCCGGCACGGGGAACTGGGGCAGATGGCGTTCATTAAAAGAAATCTCGACGTGGCACTTGTCAGCGATTTCCAGCGTCGTATCCAGGGCTTCCGGCATATCCGGGAAGAGAGCTGCCATTTCATCGCCGCTCTTCATATAGAACTCGTTGTTGGAAAAGCGGAAATGCGACGGGTCGTCGAGAGTGCTGCCCGTCGAAATACAAAGCTTCACTTCCTGCGCCGCTGCATCGGACTGATGGATATAGTGGTAGTCATTGGTCGCTACCAGCTTCAGGCCGTACTCCTTCGACCAGCGCTTAAAGACGGCGCGCACGAGCTTTTCTTCCGGCAGGCCGTGATTCTGCACTTCCAAATAAAAATCATCCTTGCCGAAAATCGAGACCAGCCGTTCCAGCGTCCGCCGCGCCCCAGCTTCATTGTGATTGATCAAATCCTGCTGGATATGCCCTTCAATGCAGGCACTGAGGGCAATCAGGCCTTCATGGTACTGTTCCAATAAATCGTAGTCCACGCGCGGCTTATGGTAGTTGTTTTCCCCATCGACGAAGCCCTTGGAAACGATTTTAATCAGATTATGGTAGCCCTTATTGTCCTTGGCCAATAAAATCAAATGACAAAGGCGTTCCTTCGTCTTCTTCTCAAAGCGGCTGCCCCGGGTCATATACACTTCGCAGCCCAGAATCGGCTTGATGCCTTGGGCCACGGCTTCTTTATACAGATAAATGACACCGTACATATTGCCGTGGTCCGTAATCGCCACAGCCGGCATATTCAGCTCCTTCGCACGCGCTACCATATCCGGGATTTTACACAAGCCGTCAAACAAACTGTACTGCGTATGGACATGCAAATGAACAAAAGGCCGCATCAAAAAAATCCTCCTCTATGAGAAAAATAATAAAACGAAACAATCGACGTAATGTATTATTTTACCACAGATAAAGGTATATTACTATGGCTATTCTCAATATACCGAGCAAAAAAAGCTCCCCTAATAGGGGAGCTGGCCGCCGGCGGCGTCTGAGGGGTTGTTCTTTATCATTGAAATAGCAAAACTGCTATTCGTCTTCCACATTCGCCGTAAAAGAAACATCCAGCAAATTCCCCGGTTCCAGGACCAACTTGCCGTCACGATACATCTTTTCGGCCAAGGCCTCCGCTTCCTCACGGGACGGCGCTTCGATGGAGAAATCCTGACTGACGTGCTCCTCGACGGTAACGGTGAATTTTTTCATGGATACCCACCTTGCTATAAATTTTTTATTAGTATATTATACATGAGATTGGCAATATCGTGACTGCGCTTATCAATCAAATTTTTTGTCCAATATTGCTCTTTCAATCCATACTGGCTTTCATTTCGATTGATCATATCATATAACCTTGCTTCTGGTCCAGTTTTTATTTCTGTTGTTTTCGGCTCAACAAGAGTAGAAGTAAGGATAAAATTACTCATTTTATAATATGCTTTTTTCTCTTCAAAAACAGCATTTCCCATAGAAGAATTTGCATTGCCTGCAATTAACGTTAAATTCCCAATCCGGTTTATATAATTTTTCAGTTCCGATTCTGATTCAAAGCCCAAATCGCTTAACTTAAGATGCTTTTTTGCGAAATCAAAATGTTGCGGTAAGATATGTTCTACAGAAGCTTTCTTTCCTCTCGCTGGTTTTAGAATAGGCGTTTCATTCTTATTGAAATACATTTCTATAAATTCAAGAATACTCGTAGCTTTACTGTTAACTTTTCCGCTTCTTCCCGAATGATTTTTTTCAGCTAATAAGCTTTTTACATTATTGGCAAATAACTCAATTTGTTCATCCAGTGCGATATAAAGATTTTTTATTGCCTTCTTTTTATCAATTTTATCATCTTCACGATATTTTTGGATTAACACTGGGACTAATCCCTCAATTTTATTTGTCTGATTATAAGAAAATAAGATTGAAGCACTTAATCGTGTCAGACGATCCAATACTTCTCTCTTAATATCGTCAGTTTCATTATAAAATAAAATCAAGATTGGATTGAACTGTTTAATTTTTAAAATTTCAAATAAGATGGACATATTGATATCGTCTAAAAAGTACCCATAGTTTTTATTTTCAATATTCGCATAAATACGTGATGCTTGAACCATTTTATTAACAAACTCAGTAACTTCCTGGCCAGACAGATTTTTATTCTTAAAATACTGATAGAGGTCTTCTGCTTTATTATTATCACCATAACAAGCTACTACAAAGTATTTCAAAAAAGTAGACGACTGGATAGGAGTCTTTGGTATATGAAGATTATTAATTAATTCTCGCCAATTTTCATTAAAATTTTCTTTAGCTGTATTCGACTTCAAATCAGTCACAATCGCTTTTAAAAATATATTTTTTATCAAATCCATTGGTTCCAGAGATCTGCCACGGTCATTTAAAATTTCAAATAGCTGGAACGCTTTTGCTTCAGTAGGTGCAGTCGTTTCAATCAACATTATTTTTAATTTATAATATGCAAAAAAATGAAATAACTGCTCATTATTGAGTTCTTCATCGATTGACTCATACAATTTATCAAAAACAGCACAGATATTTTTATCTGCATCGGTTAAAATGTCATTTTCATCAGATTTCCCACTAATCAGTTTACGGTAATATTGTCCAAAATTAAGTCCACTGTCATGTTGAATCTTAAGATCTTTAAATGCCCCCATATCATTGACAATACTATAGCTTTTTTGTAAGTCTGATATCATACTGTAAGCATTCGCAGGGGTCGGCTCTTCAGCATCGATAATTTTCTTTTGTATAACCATCTGTAAAGCCAATCCCATAAGGGATAAAGTCGTCAGTCGCTGCTGTCCGTCCACCACAATTTTACGATTATTAACATCATCTTGTATCAAAACAATATTACCTAATAAGTAACCTTCTAATTCATCAGTTTCCTTTTGAAATACATTCGTATCCGCTTTTATATCTTCCCACAGCTCTGTGACTTCCTTCTCTCCCCAGACAAAATCTCTCTGAAAATCAGGAATAAAATAAGGTGTAGAATTATTCATCAATATATCCGCAATAGGTTTCATTACAGATAAAATTGTACCTGTTTTTGACATAATACAGCCTCCATCTATATTTATTACTTACTTTATTAGATCACATCAGTTTGTATTTTTCAAGATCTATGATAAAGTAAAAAAAACACAATAGAAGGCTCTAAGATGTATTAAAAGTTTTAAACCGCCCTATTCCCAATGGATGACATTACAGAAAATATCATACGGGTTGCCACTTCCGCTATCCATTTTAACAACCGACTTGCGTTGTCTTATAATCAACACCTTACGAACAAAAAAAGCATACAGCCAATAATGATCTCAAAATAGTCTATGACTAAATCTCACAGCGGGCTGCCCTTTGGGACAGCCCCTACGGATGCGGCATACAGCCGCATAATTCTTATCGCCTGTATGCGATATCGTAGGGGACGTCCTGCAAAGGCGTCCCGCCGTGAATCCTATGTATGGACAGAATTTATGACAAATGGCATACGGTCGTAATCAAATCGTGAGTCTGTCGCGGCAAAGCCGCATCTGAGTCCGAGGAAAAGTCGTTATTCTTGGTTCGTGACCCGTAAAAACTCACCACTATATTCGAATGGATTGTGGTTAAATATCACAGCGGGACGCACAAGGCTCCCTTTATAGGGGAGCTGGCCGCCAAAGGCGGTCTGAGAGGTTAAAGGGCGTCCCCTACGCACAGGGCCGCTGACCGTGTATTTTTTGCTGTCCCCAGGACCGCGGCGGTCTGCGAAATTTCCATTACTCCCAGTCGTCGTACTGGCTATCGTCATCGGGGTTATCCCAGTTGCCGTCGTAGTCGCGTTCGGCCCGTTCTTGTTCTTTGTTCCGTTCGTGGATTTCATGCAAAATCAGTCCGGTTCCTACGGCAGACAGAAAGGCGGCATCGTCAGCGTCGAGTCGATGGTTGCGCTGGGTATCTTCTGAGGCTGGCTGGATGTTTTCTTTTTCAAGGACTGCTGCCTTTTCTCTTTCTTTTTGTTCGGCCTGTTTCTGGCCGCTTCGCCGTAGGCCGCAGACGATGACGAAAGTCGTCAAGGTCGCTGCAACGATGGCTTTCAAAGGTTCCGTGACGCCGAGCCACATATAGAGTTTAGCAATCCCTGTAATCAGTAAAAATAAGAAGATGATGAACCAAGCTGGCATAGCGCTCACCTCGTATCATAAAAAAACATAGTTCCTATATTTTTATTATATCACGGCTCGATTATTCTGAAACGTTTAACAGATTCTGCTCCCCTTACAAGCCTGTCTTTTTATGGTAAAATGGGAACAACGTCACAATATTTTATCATCAAGGGGGATTCCGCTCTATGCTCAATCAAGTTTCTGTGTTTGCTGAAAATACGAAAGGCGCCCTGCGCAAGATGACGTCGGTCCTGGCCGATGCCAATATCAATATTTACACCATGCTGGCTAACGACAGCGCTGAATTCGGCATTATCCGCCTCATCGTCACGGATCCGGAACTGGCGGTAGAACAGCTGCAGAAAGCCGGCTACCAGTGCCATACAGATAAAGTCGTCGCCGTGGAAATGGGCGATACGCCGGGCTGCCTGGACAAAATTCTCGACAATCTCCGCCAAGCCAATATTTCTATTGACTACTTGTATATTTCCTATAACCGCCAAGCCGGCACGCCGGTCGCCGTCTTCAAGACTCGCGAAATGGAAACGGAAACCTTCCTGCGCGGCAAAGGATACACGCTGCTGGACAGTTTTTAAGGGGTCAACGACGTGAAAAAAGGGATTGTGCACGATAGCAGAAGCCTTCGTGCGACAATCCCTTTTTTGTTTATGATGAACGATTTTACAGCAGTTCCGCCATGTCGTAGATGAGGCGTTCGGATTTTTCCCAGCCTAAGCAGGGGTCGGTAATAGATTTACCGTACGTGCCTTCGCTGATTTTCTGATTGCCATCTTCGATGTAGCTTTCAATCATCAAACCCTTGACCAGTTGTTTAATGTCAGCCGAGTGCTTGCGGCTATGGATGACGTCTTTGGCAATGCGTATCTGTTCCAAATATTTCTTGCCTGAGTTGGCGTGGTTGGCGTCGACGATGACGGCCGGATAGGCCAGGTCACGCTTACCATAGGCTTCGTACAGGCGCTGGAGGTTTTCATAATGATAGTTGGGCATACTGTTGCCGAAACTATCGACGTAACCGCGCAGGATGGCATGAGCCAGCGGGTTCCCCTTTGTGCGGACTTCCCAGCCGCGGAAGAGGAAGTCCTGTGTATGCTGAGCCGCTTCGATGGAGTTGAGCATGACCGAAATGTCACCAGATGTCGGGTTCTTCATGCCTACAGGGATACCGACCCCACTGGCAATCATGCGATGGAACTGGTCTTCGACGGAGCGGGCACCGACGGCAGCATAGGACAAGAGGTCCGACAGGTAGCGGAAGATTTCCGGATAGAGGACTTCTTCGGCACAGGTAAAGCCCGTTTCGCGGACGACGCGGGCATTCATTTCACGGATGGCGATGATGCCGCCCAGCATGTCTTCCTTCCCTTCCGGATCGGGCTGGTGGAGCATGCCTTTATAGCCGACGCCGATAGTACGCGGTTTGCTCGTATAGACGCGCGGAATGATGAAAATCTTATCCTTGACCTGTTCCTGGACTTTGACCAGGCGGTGGATATAGTCGAGGACGGCTGGTTCATTATCAGCCGAGCAGGGACCGATGATCAACAGGAAGCGGTCGTCTTTGCCCGTAAGGATGTCCTTGATTTCTTCGTCCCGCTTTGCCTTGATGGCTTTGACATGGTCGTCGATGGGAAATTGTTCCATCAATTCCTGCGGTTCCGGTAATTTACGGATATATTCCATTTGCATTTCCATGGTATCTTCCCCCTGAATAAAAGTGATGTTGCCCTTATTATAGCATAGTTTGTAGTTTTTAGTTTATAGTTTTTAGTACTAAATTTATTAATTTAAACTGCCACTTTAAACTACAAACCACAAACTTTAAGCTATCATTTAGTTTAAACGAACAGTAAACGTTATACGTCCTTCTTTGTAGGAGACGTTGATTTTCCCTTTCATCAGTTTCGTCAGTTCTTCTGCCATGGAAAGGCCGATACCGTAGCCGGCTTTCTGGCTGTTGTGGGACGTGTCGCCGCGGTAGAAGCGCTCGAAGAAGCGGGAGTAGTCGACGTTCGTGCCGTCGGCGTAGTCATTGGTGACGGTGACGACGGCTCCTTTGCCGAGGCGGGGCTTGCGCAGAGCGACGGCAATCGTGCCCTTGTCGTCACAGTATTTGACGGCGTTGTCGACGAGGATATTGACCAGCTCGTAGAGGCACTTGCTGTCGCCTTTGACTTTGATGCCGTCGGCAATCTCTGCGGTCAGCTTCTTTTCGCCATCGGCGGCGAGCTGCCGGAAGGAATCGACGACGGAATGGACGGTGGCCGAGAAATCGACGTCCGTAATGACTAAATCGACCTGAGAGCGTTCGCCCATCTTGGAGAGCATGATCAAATCCTGGATAAGGTTCGTCAGGCGGCGGACCTGCTTCAAGATGCTGTCCGTCCACTGGCTCTTGCCGTTGAGCATCTCAATGGCTTCGGCATTAGCCGAAATGATGGCAATCGGCGTCTTCAGTTCATGGCCGGCATTGGTGATGAAGCGCTTCTGGTTTTCCATATTGCGCACGAAAGGCTGGATGGCGACGTTGCAGAGGGCAGCCAGGATGAGGACGTAAAAGACGACGCAGGCCAGGCCGAACCAGATGGAATAGCGCATGAAGGACGATACGGCGGCAACATCGCGCGTGCAGTCGAGGATGGCGATGAGGTAGCTGCCGTCGTCATTAGGCTTGATCAGATAAGCATAGCTGGCGCGGTTCTTCTTGAAAACACCCTGCCGGGTACCGTTTTCCCGCGCTTCTTCGACAGTCGTCCGGGCATATTCGATGGCTTCTTGTTTCGAGAAGGACGCAATATGCTGGATGTCGATATCCTTAGCGTAGCCGTTGGCATCGACGAGGACGCTGAAGAAGCGTATCTGATAGGCAAATTCCGGCGTCTCTTCCGTCCACGACGGGTCGCTAAAGAAACTGCTGTCGCTGCCGCCGATTTTCTGAGGCACGGCGCCGTCATTGTGGACGATGTAAGTGAGGACGGACATGACCTGGGACTGCATGCGCATATAGGCAATGGTGTTGATCAGGCCCAGGGCGACGCCGAGAACGACGATGACGCCAATCGTGGCCAAAATGATGAATTTGCGGCGCAGGCGCTTGATGATATTCATAGGCTAGGGCTCCGCAGCGGCATCTTTGGCCGTCAGGGCATAGTCCTGCCCCTTTTCACCGACGATTTCGATGTCGGCCTGGACAGCTTCCAGTTTTTCCCGCAAATAAGATACGTAAATGAAGACGATGCCTTCATCGACGTCGTCTTCATCGCCCCAGACGTTGTCGAAAATCTGGGACGTCGACAAGGCTTTGCCGGCATTGGCCATGAAGAATTTCATGAGCTTCGTTTCTTTATTGGCCAGGCGGATGGAATTGCGGCAGGCCAGCTCTTGTTCTTCCACGTCGAGTTCGACATTGCCGACGGTGAGCTTCGACGGCGTAAAGGCCGTCGAGCGCCGCGTCAGCGAACGCAGGCGGGCCAGGAGTTCGCCCATGGCAAAGGGCTTGGTCAGGTAATCGTCGGCACCGGCATCGAGGCCCGTAATGCGGTCGTCGATTTCCGCTTTGGCTGTGAGCATGATGACAGGCGCCATGTTCCCTTTTTCACGGATTTCCTTCAGGGCCTGGACGCCGTCCTTCTTAGGCATCATGATGTCGAAAATCATACAGTCATAGGACTGGGACAGGGCTTTTTCTACCGCTGCCTGGCCGTCATAAACGGCATCGACATCGTAGCCGGAATGCGTTAAAATCGCGGTCAGGGCCGCGGACATTTCTTTTTCATCTTCAGCTAAAAGAAGACGCATAGTAGTTCCCCCTTATTCCTGATTATGGATCAAATTGCGGATGGTCTGCATGGAGACGTCGCACGAAGCCAGTTCATCGGCACAGCGCTTGAGTTCGCGGACGATGAGCTCCGGATTCTTGATATCGTGCTTATATTTCATCTGATGTTCCAGGCTGGCCCAGGAGTCCATGGCAATCGTGCGCAGCTGGACTTCGGCAAAGAAATGGCCGGGATTGGCACCCGTCACATCTTCGTAGGGTTCTTCCAGTTCCAGGATGACGTGATAGCTGCGGTAGCCGTTGGGCTTCACGTGGCGGATATAGTCCTTTTCTTCGACGACGCGGACGCCGTCGAGACCTTTGAGGAAATCGATGGCTGCGTAGATATCGTTTAAAAAGCAGCAGACAATACGGATGCCGATGGCATCGCGAATCTCGTGGAGCGCTGAGTAGGCCGTCTGGGGCAGGCCCTTGCGGTCGCACTTTTCGCGCATACTGTCTTCGGACTTGATGCGGTACAGCAGATGTTCATACGCCGCTTCCCCCGTCCTTGCCTTTACGCCGTCACTGTAAGCGCGGATGCGGCCGACAATATCCTCCAGCGTCACCTGCAGCGCCGGCCGATAAGAACCATAAATAGAATCCATATACGATTCACCTCGTTTTTGAGAAATAAAATGTACAGATATTATAGCATAAAACAAGGGCCGCCGCATACGCGGAAGCCCTTGTTCGTGATTCGTTGGGCGTGTACCGTTTGCCGAAAATTCAACGAACCACGGCAAACGACCCACGACAAACGATCTGTCAGTCTTTCTTATTTGTCAGGTAGTACGAAATGCGGCTCAGGCCGATGGACAAGTCTTCGCGGAAGACGAAGATGCCGTCCGGTACGGTCAGGCGCAGGGGCGCAAAGGAAAGGATGCCCCGGATGCCGGCGGCGACCATCTGGTCGGCGACCTGCTGAGCGACGGCGGCCGGCGTCGTGATGATGCCGATCTGGATGCCTTCGCGCTTGATGACTTCGCCCATTTCGGAAATCGGCGTGACTTCGACGCCGCCGACGTTCTGACCGATGATGCGGTGGTCGACGTCGAAGAGGCCTGTCGTGCGGAAGCCCAAACGGCCGAAGGTCTTATAGTTTGCCAATGCCCAGCCGAGATGGCCGATGCCGGCGATGCCGATTTTCCAGTGCTGCTGCAGGCCGATGATTTCGACGATCTGCTGGCACAATTCGCTGACGTAATAACCGACGCCTTTCTTGCCAAAAGCACCGAAACAGGTCAGGTCCTTGCGAATCTGTTCCGGTGTGATGCCCAAACGTTCCCCTAACTTTTCGGATGAGATGATATCGATGCCTGCATCCTGCAATAGGAGCAAGTCCCTGTAGTACAGCGGCAACCGTTCGATGACTGCATCCGATATTGCCTTTTTCTGTCTCATGGATGAATACCCTCCAACTATGCCCAAGCTATTCCCTATAGCTATAAGTCATCTTATCTAGTGATTATAGTCACAAACTTATTATATCTCATTGTGAATTATTTCGCAAACTATTTTTTGCTGTTTTTTCAGAGTCTTCGGCATACATATTGGCAAAAAGGGCACTCATAAGCCAAAAAGTAAGTGAAATCTGGGTACTAAATAAATCGTAGTCGCTGACGCCGCTGATCGCCAGGGAAAGGACGGAGGCAGCCATGGTCATGGCCAGGGAATGGTCGAAGGTATGCTGCTCGTGGCGGCGCAGGTAGCGGATAGCATAGCAGGCATTGCCGAAGAAAAACCAGACACCGAAGAAAAAGCCCGTTACGCCCGTTTCGGCGAGTACATTGAGGTACATATTGTGGGCGTGGAAGATGACGATACCTGCTTCCTGGATGAGTTCGTTGTAGACAGGATAGACGTGCTTGAAGGCGCCCCAGCCGATGCCGAAAAGCGGATGGTCGAGGAACATGGCGACCGCCGCTTCCCACATATCCATGCGCATGGAGACCGACGTATCGGCGCCGCTGTGGCTGAAAATGGAAAGGAGCCGGTGCGCAACACCGCCGTGATAGAAGGTCATCACCAGGGGCCCGGCCAGGAAAAGGAGCCAGACCCGTTTATCCCAGTAAAGGCCGAAAAAGAAGACGATGGCGCAGACGCTGAGCCAGGCACCGCGGGAATAGGTCAGGATCAGACAGAGCATGAGGAGGGCTAAAAAGGCCAGGTACATGAGATGGTGCCAGCGGTGGCGCGTGCAGATCATCATCGACGCGGCAGCGCTCATCATGACCAGGAGAAAAGCCGAAAAGAGATTGGGATTGTAGAGCGTCGAATACATGCGGCGCCGCAGCTGCGGGAAGGCCGAGTTGTCGACCCAGTCCGCTTCGTGCAGGGTCAGCATGTGGGCGTACTGGTAGAGGCCGTAAAGGGCGACGATGAAGGCACTCAAAAGGAGCGCCGAAAAAAGGACGCGCCGTTCCCAGGAATGACGCACGAAAAGGAGGATGCCGAAATAGAGGACTGTATACTGGAGAATCGTAAAGATATAAAAGCCGATGCCGAAGAGAAAATGCGGCGAACCGACGAGGGAAAAGAAAGCCGCTGCGGCAAAGGCCGCTGCCGGCAAAGAGAGCGGCGTCTTATAGAGCCGCGGCCGCGGGTATTTCCTGCAGTAATAAACAGCCAGCCCCAAGGCCAGGATAAAAAAGCCTTCCATGACGAACAAATTAAGGGGCATAAAAAAAACCGTCCCCGCCAGGGCATAGACGACGCGCAGCCGTGCCCGCTCGGC
>ERZ779697.276-NODE-276-length-28028-cov-2.95539_pt1 | contig 28028 bp, 28 predicted proteins | sample MGYA00511881_ERZ779697 | MGnify/ENA primary metagenome ERZ779697 (study PRJEB29588, sample SAMEA2148105) | human gut metagenome | biome: human gut; feature: human-associated habitat; material: faeces | place: Denmark | collected 2008/2010 ... | reverse complement strand
CACGAAGGTATGCGAAAGAGACATGCTAGTCAATACGCCAATTTTGGAAGCTTACTTACTTCCCTTTCGCATTATGCGAAATAGGATTAAACTATGAACGTTCAATTAAGACGTATTTATTAATGAGCATTGAACCATATAATTATCCTTTATGGTTTTTAAGATGCTTATTTGTAACATATATTCTATATTTTCTTTTCCATAAAATAACTAAAAGATTATCTTTAGCAATTCAAACAATCAGTATATTTTTAATAGCATTTTTCTCCTACACTATTATTCAGAATTTAACTTTACCTAATAATATAGTGGTAAAAATATTAGAAAACAGCATATTCAATATCATTACAGCATTTATAGCTCTTCCTTTCTTTCATATTGCATCTATTGTTAGACGCAAAGGATTTTTATCACAAAAGATAAGCAATAAATATATTATAGTATTATTTATTATTTCCTTCTTTATCTGGATTTTAACTTTCCAAAACAATATTGACTATAGAACAATTCAATTTGGAAAGAATTTTGTATTTTTATATGCTAGTGCTTTGGGAGGAACCGGGTGTGTATGGTGTATAGCATACATTATAAAAAAGATGTTCTATATATCTTATATTGGAAGATATTCATTAATTGCGTTAGGCACCCATTATCCTCTAATTTTATTATTTAATTCAATGGGTGTTCAAAATAAATACATCGTATTTTTATGTATTCTCATTGTAATGTCTGGAGTAATATATGTATTCAAAAAATATTTTCCATATATGACTGCTCAAAAAGATTTATTTGTATATAAAGATGGTAAGTTCAAACTACTATTGAATAAAAAGTGATATAAATGATCAATAAATTTTTTTATTTTAGGTATAAAAACAGCATATAAATTAATTTGCTTTTACGACTTTAATTTTTAACACTAAATAGTTTTCTTTTTTCTTTAAGATTTTTACATTTGCAGCAGTCAGATATAATTAACAGCTTATATTCTACGCCAAAAAGAGAGTGAGAGAAAATTGTTATATGAAACGAATTTACAAAACACCTAAACTATACCATTTTCCTAATATGGGAAAATTATCGAGTAAGCAGCTTTCTTTACTTTCTGATAAAGAATTAACTCAATATATAGAGCAAAGTAAAGGGATAGAGTATACAAAAGTTTACAAAGCAAATCCCAACATCGTAATGCGGGAAGTAGATGGTGACTGTCTATTAATCCCTACAGGTAATGATATAGCCATTAATGGATTGATAACACTGAACCCCATTGCCCAATTCTTATGGCAACAGTTCCAGATACCTTCTACTATTCCTGAAGTACTTGCCAAAGCAAAAGAAAAATACGATGATGAGGAAGGTCGTATGGAACAGGAGATAAGATGTTTTGTAAATAATTATATTGGAATTAATTTTATAATGGAGGAATAATATATGAAAGAGAAATGGATGGCACCTAGAACGGTGATTGAGGAGTTTGCTCCCAATGAATATGTAGCTGCGTGTTGGAATATTGCCTGTATACAAGGAAAGTATGGAGATGTACTCCCGTGGGGTAGTAAGTATGACTATGACTATAAGGAGAATGGAAGAAAGTATTTGGATCATACTGGTTCTTGTAGTAGTGCTGCCAATAATGTTATCTCTGATAATGGAGGGAAAATAACTGTAAGAGAAAACAGTTCGGATCAAGGCTGGCTGGATTGTGAAATCCAATCACCTACCGGTTGGGGTAATGTTACTCCGGGAATGGAGGTCATATGGGTAACATATAACGACAGCAAAACAAAAAAATGGACTCATAAAGGAATAGCGGAAACCATTAATACATTAAGACCTAATATGTCCTAATTATATTGCGCAACAAAATATATCAAACCCGCTGGTGGAATTAGATTGATAAAATATTTGTGTATAAAAGCGAGAAAAAGAATTGAAACTCTATCCTCGCAATTGTGTGACCAGTTTATGATTATAAGGAATTATGCGAAAGATACAGACGGATTGTTTACCCGGATTGTGGGGAAGATTAGCGCACTTATAATCCTGCAATATATTAACTACAAAAATGAGAAACCTATTGGAAGAGTTAAATATGCACTAATTTAATTCCGCCAACGGGTATATCAAGTAAATCGGCTGACTTTCTGAAAAAGCACAGAAAACCAGCCGATTTATTTTGCATTTTTACACAAGACTTCTACTTTTACGTAGAGAGTAAAAAATAAAAAACGAAAATACTATGGATTTGCCGGAAGACATAACAGGCGTAGAAAAGCATCTGGTGCTGAAAGCAAACAAGGCACGCATTCCTATATCGGCTTCTTTCGAACTGACTCCCTGCTGCAACCTGCAATGCGATATGTGTTTCATAGAGATGAAAGCATCGGAAGCGAAAGCGTATGGAGGACTGAAGAAACTGGATTTCTGGCTTCGCCTGGCACAGGAACTGAAAGAGATGGGCACATTGTTTATCTTGCTCACGGGAGGGGAACCGTTGTTGTATCCGCATTTTAAGGAGTTATATCAGGAACTGAAGAAGATGGGATTCATCATTACGCTGAACACGAACGGCACTTGCATCACTGAAGATGTTGCTCGCATGTTCAGCAAGTACCCGCCGCGACGGGTAAACGTTACTTTATACGGAGCGAGTAAAGATACATACGGACGACTTTGCCATCATGCCGAAGGATTCGAACAGTGCATGCACGGAATCAGCCTGCTATGCACGTACGGCATCGATACCAAACTGAATGTCAGTGTAGTGAAAGAAAACAAGCATGAGTTTGACGAGATTCTTGCCATCGGCGACCGCTTTGGCATTCCTTCCGAAGTAAATACTTACATGTTTCCTTGCTCGCGCTCTTACCACAAAGGTATGGGAGTGACAGAAGCACGGCTGGAAGCGGAAGAAGGAGGAAAGTATGACGCACTCTACCAAAAGCATAAGTACGGAGCTGATTTTCACGAAGTTGTGTCGGCTACCCTGAGAGAAGCGGAAGAAGCCACTCCTTATCAGAATGAAGTAGTCATTACGTGCCGTGCAGGAAAAAGCTCGGCATGGATCAACTGGCAGGGAAAAATGACGCCTTGCGTATTGATGGAATATCCGGCTGTCAATCTGGAAGAGGTCAGCGCAAAGGAGGCTTGGAACAGCTTAGAGGAAATGATAACTAAATTACCTACACATAGTGATTGCAAGGGATGTAAGCTGTGGACGCTTTGTCAGGTATGTTATGCATCTGTTTCCTTGGAAAAGCAGCACAATGGAAATGTTTCGTACTTATGCCGCTTTACGCAATGTGAATATGATTTTCTGAAGCAACTGATTAATAAATAGTTTATGAGAGTTATCGATACACGTACGTATGTAGGAATGTTACGGGAGCTGACAGATGCAGGGAAAGAGGTCAGCCTGATAGTAGCGGGAAGCAGCATGGCTCCTTTTCTGGTACATCACCGGGACACAATTTATTTTAGTAAGCCCGTCAGTCCGCTGAAAAGGGGGAATATGGTATTTTATCAGCGAACTGACGGACAATACGTGATGCACCGTATTTATAAAATAAAAGGGAAGGAATTTTACATGGTGGGGGATGCACAGACCGAAATAGAGGGTCCTCTCAATGAAAAACAGATTTTTGCCCGTGTCACAAAGGTCAAACGGAAAGGAAAGTTGATACAGCCAGGGGACTTCTGGTGGTGGTTCTTTGCCAAGGTATGGCTCAGTCTGGTTCCTGTACGTCCGTTCATCATAAAAATATATGGCTTATGTTGTCGTTCTTAACGTTTTTAGTAACTACTCCGGTTACATTTATCTTGCTTCCGTTACTTATCGGGCTGATAATCAAAAACAGGAAATGGAAGAGAGGACTATATGCTACAGCTATTTTGCTGGCACTGATTTTTACAAATACACCGCTGCTGAAGAAAGCAGAAGAACAATGGTATAAGGAATACGACCGTCCACTGCCGGAGGGCAAAACTTACAAGTACGGAATTGTACTGGGCGGATACAGTTTCTGGGACTGGGAGCGGAATCGCCCAGAGTTCAGCGAAATAGCGGACCGGCTGACGGAGGGAATCCGGCTGTATAAGTGTGGAAGGATTGAAAAACTGGTACTAGCTTCGGATGGATCTATTATCCAAAGTAAGGACGGAAAAGGCTTACAGGGAAATCCACAGGGGATGATGAAATACCTGAACGAACTAGGTATTCCCCAAGAGGATATCATCATGGAAACCTTTGCCAACAATACCAGAGAGAATGTTACATTTACCAAAAAATTGTTAGGCAAAGAGATGGATACTGCCCCTGTAGTAATTATTACTTCTGCCGTACACATGAAGCGTTCGGTCAGTGCTTTTGAGGCAGAAGGAATTTATCCGGACTGTTACATTACAGACACATGGGTAGATGTAAAAGGACAAAGTGTAAGCTTCATACCTTCTGTGGGTACGCTGGCCCAATGGCCGGAACTGCTGCATGAATGGGTAGGGTATATAGTCTATAAATTCTTATACTCTTAAAGAACCTTAACAAAACACCCTCCATACCCGATTTATTTGTTATTTTGCAGCAAATTAGGGAATAAAGTGAATATACTCAATATAGATACATGTCCTCTCTGCGGGAAAACGCATTTTGAGGAAGTCATGACTTGTACGGACCATTATGCCACCGGTGAAAAATTTACGATTTACCGCTGTAAGGCGTGTGGTTTTTTGTTTACGCAGCATGTGCCCGACGAAAGTGAGATAGGCAGGTATTATGAATCGCCGGATTATATCTCGCACACAGATACGCGCAAGGGACTTGCCAACCGTCTGTATCACTATGTACGCGGTTTTATGCTGGGACGCAAGGCTTCGCTGATAGAGCGGATCTGCGGTACCCGGAACGGCAGCTTGCTGGATATCGGTACGGGTACGGGGTATTTCAGCCATTTCATGCAGAAACGGGGATGGAAGGTTTCTGCCATCGAGAAGAGTCCGCAGGCACGGGCGTTTGCCAAGGAGCATTTCGAGCTGATGGTGGAGGCTCCGGAAGCGCTGGCGGCTTACGGCAAAGGGAGCTTCGATGTGATTACGCTGTGGCATGTCATGGAGCATTTGCAGGATATAAACGGCACCTGGAAGCGGCTTGCCGACATGCTGAAGGAGCGTGGTGTGCTGGTGGTAGCTGTACCTAATCCGGTTTCGTTCGATGCACAGCATTACAGGGAGATGTGGGCGGCATATGATGTACCGCGGCATCTGTGGCATTTTACGCCTTCTGTCATGCAGCAGTTCGGGGCGAAGTATGATTTTATTCTGACCGAACGGCATCCGATGCCGTTTGACGCGTTTTATGTTTCCATGCTTTCGGAAAAGTACCGGGGAAGCCGTATGCCTTTCCTGAAAGGGATGATTAAGGGAACGGAGGCGTGGTTTGCTTCGCTGGTGAAAAAGGAACAGAGCAGTTCCATGATTTACGTATTCAGAAAAAAGTAAGGGTATGAGCAGAAAACCGGGATCTTTCTTTGATATGCAGTTCGTGACGTCGAGCATCAGCACGATGCTTGTCCTGCTGTTGTTGGGGATAGTCGTTTTTTTCGTAATGGCTGCCAACAATCTTTCTGTATATGTCCGCGAGAATATCGCTTTCTCGATTCTGATCAGTGACGATATGAAGGAAACGGATATTCTCCGCTTTCAGAAACAGCTGAACAAGGAGGTATACGTAAAGCAGACGACGTATATATCGAAGGCGCAGGCGCTGAAGGAGCAGACGGAGGCGATGGGAACGGATCCGGCGGAGTTTCTGGGACATAATCCGTTTACGGCTTCCATCGAGGTGAAGCTGAATGCGGATTACGCAAATTCTGACAGTGTTGCGTGGATAAAGGATGAGATTCAGTCGAAGAACAAGCAGGTGATAGAGATCAATTACCCGCAGGATCTGCTGGATGCGGTAAACAGTAATATCCGGAAAATCAGTATTGTATTGCTCGGACTGGCGGCACTGCTTACGCTGATTTCGTTTGCGCTTATCAACAATACCATCCGGCTAGCGGTATATTCGAAACGTTTTCTTATTCATACCATGAAGCTGGTGGGAGCCAGCTGGTCGTTTATCCGGCGACCGTTTTTGCTACGCAACATGTGGATAGGGATACTGGCTGCTACGATGGCGGATGCGGTACTGATAGGACTGGCGTATATGCTGGTGCATTATGAACCGGACTTGCTGGCGGTGGTTACACCGGGAGTGATGGTTGTGGTGATGGGAGCGGTTTTTGTTTTCGGGGTGCTGATTACTTCGCTCTGCACACTTATTTCCATCAACAAGTATCTCCGCATGAAAGTGAGTGAATTGTATTATATATAATAGGTGAAACTAACCAATCAATTTTTCTTTTCAATATGGACAAAAAGAACTTTGCCTTTGATAAAACGAACTTCATCCTGCTGGCTGCGGGTATGGTGGTGATTATCATCGGTTTCCTGCTGATGACGGGACCGGGCTCTACGGAAACGACTTTCGAGCCTGATATTTTCAGTGTACGTCGTATCAAGGTAGCACCGCTGGTTTGCTTCCTGGGATTTATTTTCATGATTTACGGTATACTGCGCAAACCGAAAAGTATTCAAGATAACGATAATAATCTGACGGAATGAGCTGGATAGAAGCATTGATCTTGGGTATTCTGCAGGGATTGACGGAATATCTGCCTGTGAGCAGCAGCGGACATCTGGCTATCGGATCGGCACTGTTCGGCATAGAAGGGGAGGAGAATCTGACGTTTATCATCGTGGTGCATGTGGCAACGGTGCTGAGTACGCTGGTTATCTTGTGGAAAGAAATAGACTGGATATTCCGCGGGCTGTTTAAATGGCAGCTGAACGAGGAAACGAAATATATATTGAACATCGTGGTGTCGATGATTCCGATCGGCATTGTGGGGGTGTTCTTTAAGGATTATGTGGAGGAGATTTTCGACTCGGGACTGCTGATTGTGGGATGCATGCTCCTGCTGACGGCTGTACTGCTGACTTTCTCTTATTATGCGAAACCGAGACAGAAGGAACGTATCAGCATGAGGGATGCGTTTATTATCGGACTGGCGCAGGCTTGTGCGGTAATGCCGGGACTGTCGCGCTCGGGAAGTACGATCGCTACCGGTCTGATACTGGGAAACAAGAAGGAAACACTGGCTCAGTTTTCTTTCCTGATGGTGATACCGCCGATTCTGGGAGAGGCTTTGCTGGATGGAATGAAGATTATAAAGGATGCTTCTGCGGTAAGTGCGGGCATCAGTACGGCATCGCTGGTAGTAGGCTTCCTGGCCGCTTTCGTTTCGGGATGTATCGCATGTAAGTGGATGATTAATATTGTAAAGAAGGGCAAGCTGATCTGGTTTGGCGTGTATTGTGCCATCGTGGGTATCATCACGATTGTGACAAGCTTGCTGTCATAAACACAAACGGATGAACTTTAAAGAAGGAGAAGTGTTATATTTTGACAAGCCGCTGCGATGGACATCGTTCGCGCTTGTGAATAAAGTGAGGTATCATATCAGCCGCAAGCTGGGAGTGAAGAAAATAAAGGTAGGACACGCCGGAACGCTTGATCCGCTGGCTACGGGGGTCATGATTATCTGTACCGGAAAGGCTACCAAGCGTATTGAGGAGTTCCAGTATCACACCAAGGAGTATATCGCTACGCTACAACTGGGGGCTACAACTCCCTCGTACGACCTGGAAAAGGAGATTGATGCTACGTATCCGACGGAGCATATCACACGCCAGCTGGTGGAGGATACGCTGAAGAATTTCGTGGGGACTATAGAGCAGATTCCGCCGGCTTTTTCGGCTTGTAAGGTGGACGGCAAACGTGCATACGACCTTGCCCGCAAGGGGGATGAGGTGGAGCTGAAACCGAAGACGCTGGTGATTGATGAAATTGAGTTGCTGGAATGTAACCTGCCGGAAATCAAGATTCGTGTGGTATGCAGCAAGGGAACGTATATCCGGGCGCTGGCACGCGATATCGGTGAAGCGCTGAACAGCGGAGCGCACCTTACCGGACTGATACGGACACGGGTAGGGGATGTCAGACTGGAGGACTGCATGCAGGTGGATGACTTTGAGGCATGGCTCGACCAACAGGATATAGAAATTACAAACGATTAAGGAAAGGATAATAAGATGAAACTGTCACAATTCAAATTTAAGTTGCCGGAAGATAAGATCGCACTGCATCCGGCGAAGTACAGAGATGAGTCGCGACTGATGGTGGTTCATAAGGCTACCGGAGAGATTGAACATGTGGTATTCAAGGATATCTTGAATTATTTTGATGACAAGGACGTATTTATCTTTAATGATACAAAGGTATTTCCTGCACGTTTATATGGTAACAAAGAAAAGACCGGAGCACGTATCAAGGTGTTCTTGTTGCGTGAGCTGAATGAGGAACTGCGCCTGTGGGATGTGCTGGTGGACCCGGCTCGTAAGATACGTATCGGAAACAAGCTTTATTTCGGAGATGATGACTCGATGGTGGCGGAAGTAATCGATAATACGACTTCACGCGGACGTACACTCCGTTTCCTGTACGACGGACCGCACGATGAGTTCAAGAAGGCGCTTTATGCGCTTGGTGAACCGCCATTGCCACCGTTTATCCACCGTCCGGCTGAACCGGAGGATGAGGAACGCTTCCAGACAATCTTCGCGAAGAATGAAGGGGCTGTAACGGTACCGGCTGCGGGATTGCACTTCAGCCGTGAGCTGATGAAGCGTATGGAAATAAAGGGTATCGATTTCTCTTTCATTACCATGCACTGCGGACTGGGTGGTTTCCGTGATATCGATGTAGAGGATCTTACCAAGCATAAGATGGACTCGGAACAGATGTTTGTGGAGGCTGAGGCTTGCCGCATCGTAAACGAGGCAAAGGATCGTGGCAATAAGGTGTGTGCGGTAGGTACTGACGTTATGCGTGCCATAGAAACTGCTGTGGGTACCGACGGACACCTGAAGGAATTCGAGGGTTGGACAAACAAGTTTATTTTCCCTCCGTACGATTTCTCACTGGCTAATGCGATGGTCAGCAACTTCCATATGCCGCTGTCTACAATGCTGATGCTGGTTTGCTCTTATGGCGGATATGAGCTGGTGATGGATGCTTATAACATTGCGCTGAAAGAGGATTACCGCTTCGGTACTTACGGGGATGCAATGCTGATACTGGATAAATAAACGGATACCATGGCAAAAGTTTACTTGGGCCTGGGTACAAACATGGGCGATAAAGAAGCAAACTTACGTACTGCCGTCCGATTGATAAATGACAGGATAGGGAAGGTGACTTCCCTATCTTCTTTTTATCGGACTGCTCCCTGGGGATTTGTGTCAGATAATGATTTTCTGAATGCGGCGGCATGCTCGGAAACGCTGCTCGATCCGCTGGAGGTGCTGCATCTGACGCAGGCTATCGAGAAGGAAATGGGCAGAACGGCCAAGTCGGTGGAGGGGGTGTATAGTGACCGGCCGATAGACATCGACTTGCTGATGTACGATGATACGGTAATGCAGACTCCGGAGCTGACACTGCCGCATCCGCTGATGGGGAAACGGAGTTTCGTCATGGACCCGCTGGCGGAAATTGCCGGTGAGGTGGTGCACCCTGTTTCGGGACTGACAATGGAGGAAATGAGAAAAAGGCTTGCCCAATTTATATAAAGCTATGTTAAAAGAGGGATAACTTTGTAATTATTCCAATTTATATCTGTATTTTTGCAGCCGAAAATAAATGTGGAAAGATTTGAGTAGCTTGCAACCACGGAAAAAAATGCTAAAACACATAGTATAACACTCTTCCCTGATACAACTATCTACTCTTGTCCGTACACGGATAAACTTTTAATTAATCCTTTTTTAATTTTAAAGACATGGGATATTTATTCACATCCGAATCGGTGTCGGAAGGACACCCCGATAAAGTGGCGGATCAGATTTCCGACGCTGTGCTTGACAAACTGTTGGCTTATGACCCCAGTTCAAAAGTAGCTTGCGAAACGTTGGTGACTACCGGACAGGTGGTACTGGCAGGAGAAGTGAAAACCAAAGCGTATATCGATCTTCAGCGTGTAGCTCGTGAGGTAATCAACAAGATTGGTTATACCAAGAGTGAATATATGTTCGAAGGTAACTCGTGTGGCGTATTCTCGGCTATTCACGAACAGAGCCCTGACATTAACCGTGGAGTGGAACGTGAGGACCCGATGAATCAGGGTGCCGGCGACCAGGGTATGATGTTCGGCTACGCTACCAATGAAACTGAAAACTATATGCCGCTGTCGCTCGACCTGGCACATAAGCTGCTGATGGTGCTGGCTGAAATCCGCCGTGAAGGTAAGGTGATGACTTACTTGCGTCCGGACTCTAAGAGCCAGGTGACTATAGAATATGATGACGACCGCCGTCCGGTTCGTATCGATACCATTGTGGTTTCTACACAGCATGATGAGTTTATCCAGCCTGCTGACGACTCGAAGGAGGCTCAGCTGAAGGCGGATGAAGAGATGCTGGCAAAGATACGTCAGGATGTCATCGAAATCTTGATGCCGCGTGTTATTTCTGAAATTCATAATCCGGAAGTGCTGAAGTTGTTCAACGACCAGATTAAGTATCATGTGAACCCGACCGGTAAGTTTGTTATCGGTGGTCCGCACGGGGATACAGGACTGACCGGACGTAAGATTATCGTGGATACTTACGGTGGTGCAGGTGCTCACGGTGGTGGTGCATTCTCTGGAAAGGATCCTAGTAAGGTAGACCGTAGTGCGGCTTATGCAGCACGTCATATCGCCAAGAATCTGGTAGCTGCGGGTGTTGCCGACGAAATTCTGGTTCAGGTTTCGTATGCAATCGGTGTAGCGCGTCCGATTAATATTTACGTGAATACGTATGGACGCAGCAAGGTGGCTATGAGCGACGGTGAAATTGCCAAGAAGGTGGATGAAATCTTTGATATGCGTCCGCGTGCCATCGAAGAACGTCTGAAACTGCGTAACCCGATTTACAGTGAAACTGCTGCTTACGGACACATGGGACGTGAACCGAAGGTGATTACCAAGCATTTTGAATCGGCATACGAAGGCAACAAGGATGTAGAGGTAGAACTCTTCACCTGGGAAAAGCTGGACTATGTAGACAAGGTGAAAGCTGCTTTCGGAATTAAATAACTGACTGTTATGTAAATGAATAAAGAGAATGAGGGATATTCCGAAGGGAGTATTCCTCATTTTTTGTCTTGATATACTTCAACGCTGACTGATGAACGATATTAAAAATGTATGTGTGTATAGTGCTTCGAGCACTAAAATTGACCAGTCTTATTTCGATGCTGCCGAAAAGCTGGGGAAAATACTTGCTGAACGGAAGATTAATCTGATAAACGGTGCGGGATGTCTGGGGCTGATGTGTGCCATCAGTGATGCTACGCTACAGGCGGGCGGAACGGTTACCGGAGTGATTCCGCATTTCATGGTGGAACAGGGCTGGCATCACAAGGGGCTTACGCAACTGATTGAAACGGAAACCATGCACGAACGCAAGCAGATCATGGCGGATATGTCCGACGGGGTAATTGCACTGCCCGGAGGATGCGGAACACTGGAGGAGTTGCTGGAAATCATTACCTGGAAGCAGCTGGGGCTGTATCTGAAGCCTGTCGTTATTTTAAATATCAACCATTTTTATGATCCGCTGCTGGAGATGCTGAACCAGGCTATCGAACAGAATTTCATGCGCCGTGAGCATGGGGCTATCTGGCATGTGGCGGAGACACCCGAAGAAGCTGTAAATTTATTGTATAATACACCTGTGTGGAGCAAAGAAATTCGTAAATTTGCGGCTATATGAGTACCGTCTGCCGTATAGGTGTAAAATATATTGCCGAGAAGATGGACGAGCAGCAGCAAAGACTCGACCAGGCTCTGACAGCAAGCGTACAGGCAAATCCGAAAGCCGGTATGCAGGGACAGCCGTTGCCTTACCAGTTGCGCTCGGATGCTTTCGTTACCGGTATTATCCTGATTTGTTTCGTCCTGTTTTCTTATTCGCTGAAAAACGGAAAGAAATATGTGCTGCAACGGATAAAGGCGCTCTTTCAGTATAAAGAGCGGTTCAGCCTGTTCGACGATACTACTACCTCGAACAACCGGTATGTGTTTACGCTGACAATTATCAGTTGTGTATTGTCCGGACTATATATTTATGAGTACATATCCGAAACGGATTTCATGCTGATACGCTCGGTTTCGAACGGACTGATGCTGGGAATCTATATCGGAATGTCCTTATTTTACATCAGCTTCAAGTGGGCGGCTTATCAGTTTGTCAATTGGATTTTTTTTGACAAAGAAAGAAATAATTACTGGATTCAAACCTATTTTGACCTGGTAAGTGGAATTAGTTTTTTACTTTTTCCGGTCATGTTGCTTATTATTTATTTCAATTTGGGTATCCAGACAAGTAAAGTTTTAATCGTTTTTCTCCTGCTTTTTGCTAAAATATTGTTATTTTATAAGTCTATCAGGAACTTTTTTAAACATGTTTATGGTTTTCTGCATTTTATTCTGTACTTTTGTGCACTCGAAAGCATTCCCTTAATACTGTTTTGGAAAGGGATCACCTATATAAACAATATTTTGGTTTTAAAAATTTAAGACATTGAAGATTAAAAAAGTTCTAGTTTCTCAGCCTAAACCCACATCAGAGAAGTCGCCCTATTTCGATATTGCTGAGAAGTACGGTGTGAAAATAGATTTTCGCCCGTTTATAAAAGTTGAGAGTTTGTCGGCAAAGGAATTTAGACAACAGAAAGTTTCTATATTGGATCATACCGCCGTTGTGTTTACTTCGCGCCATGCAATTGACCACTTCTTTAGTCTTTGTTCTGAGATGCGAATCACGATACCGGAAACCATGAAGTATTTCTGTACGTCGGAAACAATCGCTCTGTACATTCAGAAATATGTTCAATACCGTAAACGTAAGGTATTCTTCGGTGCTACAGGTAAGTTTGCTGATCTGCTTCCAGTGATAGTCAAACATAATACAGAGAAGTATTTTATTCCGATGTCGGACGTACATAACGACGAAGTGAAGAACTTGCTCGACAAGAATAAGATACAGCACACTGAAGCAATCATGTATCGTACTGTAAGTAATGATTTCACTCCGGAAGAAAAGTTCGATTACGACATGCTGATTTTCTTCAGCCCGGCAGGTATACAGTCGCTGATGAAGAACTTCCCCGATTTCGAACAGAAAGATATTGCCATCGGAAGCTTCGGACCTACTACAGCTCAGGCTGTAAAGGATGCAGGACTTCGCCTGGATCTGGAAGCTCCTACGGCAGCAGCTCCGTCGATGACAGCTGCACTGGATATGTTTATCCGTAAGCATAACGCATAAAAACAATTTTAGATTCGGGCACGGACTACAGAAATATACGGATTTCACGTATGAAACAGTAATCCGTGCCTAAATTATTTTATTATGGCAGAACAAGAAAAGCATACCTTTCCGAAAACAGAACGTCTGAGCAGTGTTATCCTGATAGAAAAGCTGTTTGCAGGCGGGAGCAAGTCGCTTCCGGCTTTTCCTCTGCGTATCGTATACATGCCGGTAGAAGGTGAGGAGCTTCCGGCTGTTTCTGTACTGATAAGTGTACCCAAGAAGCGCTTTAAACGTGCGGTAAAGAGAAACCGGGTAAAGCGCCAGATACGTGAAGCGTACCGTAAACACAAGTATCTGCTTATCGATCCGCTGAAGGCTGCCGGGAAAAAAGCTGCCATTGCTTTTATCTGGCTGGACAATGAACTGCATGCTTCTGACGAAATAGAAGAGAAGGTCAAGAAATTACTTCAGATTACTGCGGAGCGTATGCTATGAGAAAGTTGCTGACATACTTGCTGTTGCTTCCTATTTATTTTTACCGGAACTGTATCTCTCCCTTTACTCCTCCTTCATGCCGTTTTACTCCGACGTGTTCGCAATATGCTGTAGAGGCTCTGAAAAAGCACGGACCTTTTAAGGGGCTGTATCTCACGATACGGCGACTGTTGCGTTGTCATCCGTGGGGTGGATCGGGATATGACCCTGTTCCCTGAGCTTACTGTCTTTTACTGAATGTTACTGGATATTCATACTCATCGTTTGCCCGCTGATGCTTCGGCCGCCCTGTTGAGCTGTTGCATGCGTGATGTGCCTTTGCCTGAAGGGGCGAGATTTATCTCGGCGGGTATTCATCCCTGGTATCTTACGCGTGAGGATTATCCCCGTCAGCTGGAATGGGTGGTGTCTATGCTGAACGACCGGCGGGTGATTGCACTGGGTGAAGCCGGACTGGACAAGCGGTGTGATACGCCGTTCGATCTGCAGGTGGAGGCATTTCAGGCTATTGCTTTGCTGGCAAGCCGGCACCGGCTTCCGTTACTGATACATGCTGTAAAAAGCAGTGAAGAGCTTATCGCACTGAAAAAAAGGATGAAGCCTGAAAATGCCTGGATCATTCATGGCTTCCGGGGGAAAAAGGAACTGGCTGAAAGTCTTGTCCGGCAGGGTTTTTATCTGTCGTTCGGCGAAAAATATCAGGCTGAGGCTTTGCAGGCCGTGCCAGCCGACAGGTTGCTGCTGGAAACGGACGAGAGTATCTGCCCGATAGAGGAACTATACCGGCGGGCTGCCCGTCAGCGGAATATCGGGGTGGAACAGCTCGTATCGGAGATACAAGAAACAACCGGCCTTCTCTTTTTTAACCAATAAAATTGGTTATTCAGAGAAAGAGTCGTACTTTTGCCTATCAATCAAATTATTATGTTAAACTAAGAATTTCATTCGATGAATTTTATAGAAGAATTAAGATGGCGCGGAATGGTGCACACCATGATGCCGGGCACAGAAGAATTGCTGGAAAAGGAAATGGTTACAGCTTACCTGGGTATTGACCCGACAGCTGATTCATTGCATATCGGACACTTGTGTGGTGTGATGATGTTGAGACATTTCCAGCGCTGCGGACACAAACCGCTTGCCCTGGTAGGAGGTGCAACAGGTATGATCGGCGACCCGTCGGGTAAGTCACAAGAACGTAACCTGCTGGACGAAGAAACATTGCGCCATAATCAGGAATGTATCAAAAAGCAGTTGGGCAAGTTCCTCGACTTTGAGTCGGATGCCCCGAACCGTGCAGAACTGGTAAACAACTACGACTGGATGAAAGACTTCTCTTTCCTTGACTTTGCCCGTACGGTAGGAAAGCATATCACCGTAAACTACATGATGGCAAAGGATTCTGTTCAGAAACGTCTGAACGGAGAAGCTCGCGACGGTCTTTCATTCACTGAATTTACTTATCAGCTGTTACAAGGGTACGACTTCCTGCATCTGTATGAAACCAAAAACTGCAAGCTTCAGCTGGGTGGTTCCGACCAATGGGGTAACATTACAACCGGAGCTGAACTGATCCGCCGTACAAACGGAGGAGAGGTGTTTGCCCTGACTTGTCCGCTGATTACAAAGGCTGACGGAGGTAAGTTTGGAAAAACAGAATCAGGAAATATATGGCTCGATCCTCGATATACTTCGCCTTATAAGTTCTATCAGTTCTGGCTGAATGTGAGTGATGAAGATGCAAAACGCTATATCAAGATATTTACTTCACTGCCTAAGGAAGAAATAGACGCACTGATCGCTGAACACGAACCGGCTCCTCACTTGCGTGTATTGCAGAAACGTCTGGCAAAAGAAGTTACTATCATGGTTCACTCTGAAGCTGACTACGAAGCTGCTGTGGAAGCATCGGGTATTTTGTTCGGCAACGCTACTTCAGAAGCTCTGAAGAAGCTGGACGAAGATACGCTGTTGTCTGTATTCGAAGGTGTACCGCAGTTTGAGGTATCGAAGACGGATATCGAAGCAGGTATCAAGGCTGTAGACTTGTTTACTGAAAAAGCGGCTGTATTCGCATCGAAAGGTGAAATGCGTAAGCTGGTTCAGGGTGGTGGTGTTTCACTTAATAAGGAGAAACTGACTGCATTCGACCAGGAAATTACAACAGCTGACCTGCTTGATGAAAAATACTTGCTGGTTCAGCGTGGTAAGAAGAACTATTATTTGCTGATAGCGAAATAAAAAAGGCTTATAACCTTATATGTATATTCTGAATCCCTTGCCCTTACGGGTGAGGGATTTTTTTGTTTCCGTTCTTAATAGAAAAGTAACTTCTTATACATCTCTACGTAACAGCATACCAGTACTTTTAGGTAGTTTTTTAAAAGAAGTCTACTATGAATATTATCTCAGGAAAATACGCAGTTTCGTGTACACCGGAAGGGAGTTATTACGCCTATTCACTCATGCACGAACAGTGTTGCGCTTACGGGGAAAGCGAAGAAGAAGCCCTGGAAAATCTGGAAACAATGGAGTCGGAGTTTCTGGAAGAAATAAATGAACTGTATCAAGAAGCTTGGGCATAAAATTACGACTATGAAAAATCTATTATCGAACGACTGGCTGAAAGCGTATGCTGTTTGCCTGATTATGGTCTGCATCTCTTCATTGTATCTGTTTTATCTAGGATATAATCTTTATCAATACGGACATTAAATAAGTTTAGCATGGAATCACGACGCAATTATCGTACGATTGTTCTTTCTGATATTCATTTAGGAACGTCTCACTCGAAAGTAGAACAGGTATGTAATTTCCTCAGTCAGGCTAACTGTGAACGGCTGATTCTGAACGGTGACATCATAGACGGATGGAGCCTGCAAAAATTCGGTGCCGGAAAGTGGAAGCCTCAACATACAAGGTTCTTCAAAATAATCATGAAGATGATGGAAAATTACGGAACAGAAGTAATCTATATAAGAGGGAATCATGATGATTTTATCGACAGCCTGGCTCCGCTGAAATTCGCCAACCTGAGTATTGTAAAAGAATATATGCTGGAAAGTAATGGAAGACATTACTTCATCACTCACGGGGATGTATTCGATAAGGTAACTACACAGATGAAATGGCTTGCCAAACTGGGGGATATCGGCTATACACTGCTGCTCTGGCTGAACAGCCAGTATAACCGCTGGCGAATCAAACAGGGAAAACCTTACTATTCATTGTCGCAGGAGATAAAGCAGAAGGTGAAATCGGCTGTTTCGTATATATCGGACTTCGAAAAGGTATTGGCTGAATTTGCCCGTAACCGTCAGTGCGAAGGGGTTATCTGCGGACATATTCATCATCCGGAGAATAAAATGATAGGCGATGTGCATTATCTGAACTCCGGCGACTGGGTTGAAACGATGTCGGCGCTCACTGAGGATGAAGAGGGCAACTGGGATATTCTGTATTACTCCGCTGACATGGATAAAGAAAATACAAACAACGAGAATATGGTTCTTACACTTATACCTGCTGCATCATGAAAGTAATATTTATTGTTCAGGGAGAGGGAAGAGGTCATCTTACGCAGGCTATTGCCATGGAAAGGCTTCTGACAAACAACGGATATCATGTGACCGAAGTACTGGTGGGAAAAAGCTTGTCGAAACGGCTCCCGGGATTTTTCACACGTAACATTCAGGCTCCGATCAAACAGTTTTCAAGTCCTAACTTCCTGCCTACACGGGCTAATACACGGGCCAATATTCCATACAGCCTGATACGAAATCTGCTTAAGCTGCCCGAATATGTTGAAAGCATGCGCTTCATACACCAGCGTATCAAGAAAAGTGAAGCGGATATCGTAATCAACTTCTACGAACTGCTGACCGGATTTACTTATTTCTTATATCGCCCTGCCGCACCACTAGTCTGTATCGGACACCAGTATCTGTTCCTGCACAAAGATTTCCACTTGCCCACAATCAACAAGACAGAGCTGTTCTTTCTGAATTTATTCAGCCGGCTTACCTCACTGGGAGCATCCCGGCGCCTTGCCTTATCTTTCCACTCGATGAACCCGGACAAGAAGCAAAATATTTATGTCGTACCGCCTCTGCTAAGACAGGATGTATTCTATCAGGAAGTCTCGCAGCATAATTATATCCATGGCTATATGGTTAATTCCGGATTTGCCGAGGATGTATACCAGTGGCACAAAGAATATCCGGACATACCTCTCCGGTTCTTCTGGGACAGATGGGAAGAAGAGCCTGTAAAAAGAATAGATGATACCTTGTCGTTCTATCAGCTGGATGATACGGTCTTTCTCCGGCAAATGGCAGGATGCAAGGCATATGCCAGCACGGCAGGATTTGAATCGATATGCGAAGCAATGTATTTCAGAAAACCTATCCTGATGGTTCCGGCACATATAGAACAAGAATGCAATGCATACGATGCGATGCAGAACGGGGCAGGAATCGTGGACGAAACATTCAACTTGAAACGTCTGCTTGACTTCAGCAAAGAGTATCAGCCGAACTTCAAATTCACTTACTGGGTACAGTCTGCCGAAAGCATTATTTTAAACGAACTGGAGAGTCTTGCTCCTACTCACTTTGAGGAACATATGTACATGGTGGAAGAATTTGTCTAAAATGTAAAAAATCTCTTCTTTTGTCATACACTTGTAACAAGAATGTATTTTCTTTACAAAAAAATATATTTTCCTATGACGCAGAAGAAAAAAGAACTTCCTTATCTGGAAAGAGATATCAGCTGGATGTACTTTAACCGCCGCATTTTACAAGAAGCGGCACGTCCTCATGTGCCTTTGCTGGAACGTATGGCATTTTTGGGAATTTATTCGAACAACCTGGATGAATTTTTCAGGGTGCGAATGGCAACCCAGAACCGTATTGCCGAATGTACGGATAAATCGACTTCACGGGAAAGTGAACATGCCAAAAAGTTGATCAAGCAAATCAGCAAACAAAATACGGAATATACCAAGATTTTCGAAGAAACAATCCGACAGACTACCGAAGATCTTAAAAAAGAAAATATATACTTGATTTCGGATACCGAAGTTTCCAGTGAACAACTGGATTTCATACGCTCATATTACAAGGAAAAGCTGAGCGGTTCGATTATCCCTATCTGGTTTTCTGCTATCAGATACTTCGACTTTGAAAATGACGAGAATATCTATCTGGCAGTGAAAGTCAGCCGTCAGCAGGGTACGAAACAGATTTCCGACTATGCCTTTCTTGAACTTCCGGTAAACATTTGCGGACGATTCATCCGTCTGCCGGATCATGAAGAGAAAAGTTATCTGATCTATCTGGATGATGTAATCCGTTGCTGCCTGCCCTTGGTTTTCGAGGGACTGGAGTATACGGATTTTCAGGCTTATGCCTTCAAGTTTACGCGTGATGCGGAAATGGAAATAGACAACGACCTGCGTACCGGTACGCTGCAAAAGATTTCGAAAGGAGTAAAAAGCCGTCGTCGTGGAGAACCGCTGCGTGTCATCTACGATGCGTGCATGCCTAAAGATATGCTCAGACGTGTCTTGAAGAAGATGGATCTGGACAAGCTGGATACGGTGATAGCCAGCGGACGTTACCAGAATCACAAGGATTTTATGAAGTTTCCCGATTGTGGAAGAAGTAATCTGAAATATCCTCAATGGACTCCTATTCTGAAAAAAGAACTGGATGGAAACGACAGTATCCTGACCAAGATACAGAAGAAAGACCGTTTCATTCATGTTCCTTTCCACAGCTTCGACTCGTTTATCAGGGTACTTCAGGAAGCTGCTGTGAACAAACATGTGCAAAGCATTAAAATCACATTATACCGTCTTGCCAAAGAATCGAAAGTGGTAAAGGCACTGATGGCTGCCGCACGCAACGGGAAAAAAGTAACGGTAGTCATCGAACTGCTGGCACGATTTGATGAGGCCTCGAACATCAACTGGTCTAAGAAGATGCAGGATGCGGGAGTCAATGTAATATTTGGTGTTGAAGGCTTGAAAGTGCATTCAAAGATTACGCATATCAAGATGAAAAAAGGACCGGATATAGCATGTATCAGTACTGGAAACTTCCATGAGGGTAATGCTCGCATGTACACCGACTGTATGCTGATGACGGCTGCTCCACGTATCGTGAAGGATGTACATTCTGTTTTCGACTTCATCGAACGTCCTTACAGTCCGGTCAAGTTCAAGGAACTGCTTGTTTCGCCAAACGAAATGAGAAACAAGTTCATTGCCCTGATCAACAACGAAATTAAAAACAAGAAGGCAGGAAAGGATGCCTATATCAAAATAAAAATAAACCATATTACCGATCCCTTTATGGTAAACAAGCTGTATGAAGCTTCTCAGGCAGGAGTCGATATCCAGCTGGTAGTACGAGGCAACTGCTCACTGATAACAGGCATAGAGGGAGTAAGTGAAAATATCCGGATAAACGGTATCATAGACCGCTATCTGGAACATTCCCGTATATTTGTATTTGCATCGGGGGGAGAAGAGAAAATCTTCATCGGTTCGGCAGACTGGATGCCACGCAACCTGAACAACCGCATAGAAGTCATTACACCTGTATACGATCCGGTAATAAAGAAAGAAATGAAACACATCGTAGAGGATGGATTTAAAGATACCATGCAGGGACGTATTGTAGATGGAAGCGGAAAGAATCTGTTCAGGGAGGAAGAAACTCCTTTCCGTTCACAGGAAGCATTATACAATCACTACCTAAATGAAAACATATAAATATGAATGAAAACGAAACTCGAAAAACAAACTATGCTGCCATCGATATAGGTTCGAACGCGGTACGGTTGCTGATTAAGGAAATAAAGGAAGAGCAAGGCAAGGCTCATTTCTCTAAAGTACTGATGTTGCGTGTTCCACTCCGTCTGGGATTTGACGTATTCGATATCGGAAAAATCTCAGAAAAAAAGGAGAAAAATATGATCCGGCTGATGAAGGCTTTCCGCCATCTGATGAAGATTTACGATGTAAAGCACTGCCGTGCATGTGCTACCTCGGCTATGCGTGATGCCAAGAACGGTATGGATATCATCAAACAGATAGAAAAAAAGACCGGTGTGCATATCGATATTATCGACGGACAGGAAGAGGCTAAGATTATATATAACAATCATGTGGAGCACATGGAAGACCAGAAGGGCAACTACATGTATGTGGACGTAGGAGGAGGAAGTACGGAAATCAACCTGCTGTCGGAAGGCCAGCTGGTTTGCAGCCGGTCGTACAACATCGGTACGGTACGTATGCTGAACAATGCCGTGAAGGACAGTGAATGGGAGCGTCTGAAAAATGATCTGGCCGAACTGGCTAAGTCGTACCCGCAGACCAATATCATCGGTTCGGGAGGTAACATCAATAAGCTATACCGTCTTGCCGACAAGAAGAACAAGAAGAAAATGACCATGCAGGTTTCCGTCTTACAGGAGTTGCACACACGCCTGAAAGCGCTTTCTCTGGAAGAACGTATGGAACAGTTCGGCATGAAACCCGACCGCGCGGATGTAATCATTCCGGCTGGTGAAATTTTCCTGACCATTGCCAATATTATCGGAGCCTCTTATATCCATGTTCCGGTTATCGGCTTGTCGGACGGAATCATCGACGAACTTTACTTGCAAAACAAAAACAATCAACCTGCCTGAAGCAGACAGACATAAAAAAAATGCGGTGTAATCCACCGCATTTTTTATTGACCATAGTCTGATATCATTTCTTATCTATTTCCTTCAGCAATTCGTCTACCGCAGCTTTCAGCTGTGTATCTTCTCCCTTGACAATTGTTTCAGGGGCATTCAGTACGTAGATATCAGGATCGAGTTCTGCATTCTCCAGGTAGCTTCCATCCGGCAAACGGTAACCTACTACAGGAATACCGAACACCAGTGTCGGATCTTGCATTCTCACCCAATTTACACTAGTCATTGTTCCCGGAACAGGTGCTCCGACCAGCTTACCTAAACCACGATGCTTATATACCCACGGAGTACCATGTGCATTCGAGTAGTTTGCCTCACACTGCACCATAATAGAAGGCTTGTTCCAGCGGCGGCTCGGCATATCGCAGGCTTCGCGTCCACGGACTACCTGAGTAAAGTATTTCTTTCCGCTGAATAATATCTCGATATCTTCGTGCAGACGTCCGCCTCCGTTAAAGCGTGTATCGATGACGATACCTTCACAATTATTGTACTTGCCCAGAATATCGGAATAAACCGTACGGAAACTTCCATCGTCCATCGACTCGATATGCACATAGCCCAAACGACCGTTTGACCACTTTTCTACATCGGCTGCACGCTGTTTTACCCAACGCTGATATAATAAATCACTGAGCACTCCCTTGCTTACAGGACGTACAACTTCATCCCAGTGTTCTTTGGTCTGTGGATCGTACAATGAAACCAAAATTTTCTTTCCGACCTTATCATTCAGCAACGATGTATAGTCCTGATCTGCCTGAATGGATTCACCATCAATCTTCTCGATGATGGTTCCAACTTTCGCACGAGTCGTTTTACGGTCGAACGGTCCTTTTTCTATCACTTCAGCAATGCGAAGACCATCACCGGTATAATCCCAGTCGTACAACAGTCCCAGTTCGGCAGTTGCTTCCGTTTTCATATCCGGATAATATCGTCCTCCCGTATGAGAAACATTCAGTTCGCCCAGCAGTTCACTCAGCATTTCAGCATAGTCATAGTTATTGTTGATATGTGGCAGGAACTTACGGTAAGTGGCGGTCATGGCATCCCAGTCTACTCCATGCATATTTACGTTATAGAAACGTGCCTTTTCCTCACGGTATACATTGTCGAACATATATTCGCGTTCGGCAGAAGGCAACATTTTCATGCGGGCATTGAATGTAACCGGCTTCAGTCCTTCGGATGAAGCATCCATTTTCTGCATAGTACCTCCGCCCAGGATAAAGATATTCTTACCTTCCTTATCCATTTCCATGTCAGCCCAGCTGGCATTCATCTTATGCAGCAACTTGGTTTCACGCTTGCGAAGATCCATCTTCCACATATCAAACCCGTCTTCGAATGCTGACAGGTAATACAATTTCTCCCCGTCTTTCGAGATAATGGCCGAAGCTAAGTCAGAAGAATTCGGAGTCAGACGGATGATACGGTCTTCGATACCTTCCGTTTCTACCACAATATCCTTCACCTTCTTTTCGTCCTTGGCATCCTTATCGTCCGATTTTTTGTCTTTCTTAGAAGCCTTATCATCCTTTTGGGCAGCTTTTTCCTGCTCCTTTTCCAGTTCCTTCTGCAATTCGTAATCCTCCTTGCTCAGGCGGAACTTATCGTATGCATCCTGATTGAGGAAAGCAATCATCACATCGTTCAGCGAACCCCATGAAGCATGATTACGCATACCGTAACGCTCGGTAATGAACAAGATGGCATTTCCACCCATCACCCAGCGTGGAGAACCACTTGTATAGCCGCTGTTTGTCAGGTTAATGATATGTCCCTTTCCGTCGGCACTGACCAAACCTATATCCGAATACGGATCGTGCTTGTTTCCGATAAACTCAAGTGTAAACCATTTGCCGTCGGGCGACCAGGAATAATCGAATCCTCCGGAACGGGTATACCAGGTAGAACCATCCGTTACCTGACGAATCTTCTTCGTATCCAAGTTAACGACCATCAAGCGATTACGGTCCTCTATAAAGGCAACTTCCTTACTATCGGGAGAGAACTGCGGATAATCACGTTCCAGCTTCTTATCATGTATCAGTGGCTCTTCCTCTATCAGAGTAGCATTAGGGAAGTTCAGATCTTCCTTACGGCTGATTTTGGCAATATACAAATCACGCTTACCGTTTCTTTCGCTGGAATATACCAACGAACGGTTGTCTGCTCCGAAAGAAAGTCCACGCTCTGCTTCCGGAGTATGAGTAACCTGTTTGGTAGTTCCATATTCAACAGAAGTCACAAATACCTCTCCACGTACAATAAACGCTACTTGCTTGCCATCGGGAGAAACAACCGCTTCCGAAGCTCCACGAGTGAAACTATAAGAAACAGGCAATTCCTCATCATCACGAACCAGCGAAACAGCTACCTTTTTCGGTTTTCCATCCACCGGCTGTGTATAGATTTCCCCATCGTATGTATAACAAAGCGTTCCGTCATTTCCCATCGAGAGGAATCTCACCGGATTAGTCTTAAACGAGGTGACAGGCTGTATTTCTTTCGGATTATCCAACGGGAAACGATAGACATTAAACGATCCGCCATTACGTTCACTCAAGAAATAAACCTGTTTGCCGTCAGGACTCAATACCGGATTACGGTCCTCACCAGCTACTTCAGTCAGGTTAGTATGCTTGCCGGTCTTTGTATCGTACATCCATACATCGCGAGTAATGGACGATGTGTGATGCTTACGCCATTCACTTTCTACTCCTTTCTGATCCTGATACAAGAAGAAATCGCCCGACGGAGCATAGCAAACCATTTCAGCCGGTGTACCAAGCATCTGTTGCGTACGTCCGCCCGCTACCGGTACTTTATAAAGCTCAGTCATTCCCGATTTCGGGAAAAGCGCACTCGAAGCCGGGTCCTGAATAGAAGCCGAGAACACAACGTATTTTCCGTCAGGAGTAAAAGTCGACGGTATTTCAGAAGCTGAATTCATAGTCAGTCGCTTGGCTGTGCCTCCGTCGGCAGGCATTATGAACAGATCAAAATTTCCGAAGCGGTCGCTGGCAAAAGCAATCTGCTTGCCATCGGGTGACCACACAGGGTTCGACTCATACGAATCTTGAGAAGTAAGGCGCACAGCTTCCCCTCCGGCGGCTTTTACTTTATAAATATCCCCCTTATAACAAAAGACAATTTCTTTACCATCGGGAGAAATATTTACATCACGCAGCCAAAGCGGAGTGATTGCAAATGCTGAAAAAGAGCTAGCTCCCAAAGCTAAAGTTACTAACAGTTTTTTCATGAACATATATTTTATGGTTTTCGCAAAGATAAGGATTAAAGCATGAAGAGAAAAAAAAGTGAAAAATAATTTGGAATATATTAGATAAATCACTTATCTTTGCAGCGTTTTCGAGAGAAAACAAAGAAAGTTTGGACTATGGTGTAATGGTAGCACAACAGGTTTTGGTTCTGTTTGTCCAGGTTCGAATCCTGGTAGTCCAACGGAAAACAGCCACGAGGAGTCCCCGGAAGATTATTCTTTCGGGGATTTTCTTTTATATACCTCCCTTAAAAATATTTACGTATCTTTGCACCGATTTTACAACGTGATTATAAACAATAACTAAGAAGAAAGGATTAACCGTGGCTAAGGACAATGACGTGGTATTAACCCCCATGATGAAACAATATTTCGACTTAAAGGCAAAACATCCCGATGCAGTTATGCTGTTCAGGTGTGGCGACTTTTATGAAACGTATTCGGAAGATGCCGTAACAGCTTCCGAAATCCTGGGAATCACGCTGACCAAACGTGCCAACGGACAGGGTAAGACGGTGGAGATGGCAGGATTTCCGCACCATGCGCTCGATACATACCTGCCGAAACTAATTCGCGCCGGTCGACGTGTAGCTATCTGCGACCAGCTGGAAGATCCGAAAACAACAAAAAAGCTGGTAAAAAGAGGTATCACCGAACTGGTCACTCCGGGTGTTGCCATCAGCGATAATGTGTTATCGTATAAGGAAAACAACTTCCTGGCTGCCGTACACTTCGGCAAGACAGCTTGCGGCGTCGCTTTCCTGGATATTTCGACGGGAGAGTTTCTTACCGCTGAAGGGCCTTTCGACTATATCGACAAGTTACTGAATAATTTTGCCCCGAAAGAAGTCTTGTTCGAACGGGGAAAGAAACCGATGTTCGAAGGTAACTTCGGCAGTAAGTTCTTTACCTTCGAGCTGGACGACTGGGTATTTACCGAAGCGTCTGCCCGCGAAAAGCTGCTGAAACATTTCGAAACCAAGAACCTGAAAGGTTTCGGAGTGGAACATCTGAAGAATGGTATCATTGCTTCCGGAGCCATTCTGCAATATCTAGATATGACGCAGCATTACCAGATCGGGCACATCACTTCGCTGGCGCGCATCGAAGAAGACAAGTATGTACGCCTCGACAAGTTTACGGTACGCAGCCTGGAGCTGATAGGCAGTATGAATGAAGGCGGAACCAGCCTGCTCGACGTCATCGACCATACCATCAGTCCGATGGGAGCCCGCCTGCTGAAGCGGTGGATTGTCTTCCCGCTGAAAGACGTGAAGCCCATTAACGAACGACTGGATGTAGTGGAATATTTCTTCCGCGAACCGGATTTCAAGGATTTTATCGAAGAGAAATTACATCTGATAGGCGATTTGGAACGTATTGTTTCGAAGGCTGCCGTAGGACGTATCTCTCCGCGTGAAGTCGTTCAGTTGAAAGTAGCCTTACAGGCGATAGAGCCGATCAAGAATGCCTGTCTGAATGCCGACAACGAAAGCCTGCGAAAAATAGGAGAACAGTTGAACCTCTGCGCTTCCATCCGAGATAAGATTGCCAAGGAAATAAACAATGATCCTCCGTTGCTGGTCAACAAGGGAGGAGTGATTGCCGACGGAGTCAATCAGGAGCTGGACGAACTGCGCCACATTGCTTACTCGGGCAAGGATTATCTGCTGCAAGTACAGCAGCGCGAAAGTGAACTGACGGGCATCCCCAGCCTGAAAATAGCCTACAACAACGTGTTCGGCTATTACATCGAGGTAAGAAATACACATAAAGACAAGGTTCCGGCCGACTGGATACGCAAGCAGACACTGGTCAATGCAGAACGATACATCACGCAAGAACTGAAGGAATACGAAGAAAAGATTCTGGGAGCGGAAGACAAGATTCTGATTCTGGAAACCCGTCTGTACAACGAACTGGTGGCAGAGCTTGCCGATTTCATCCCCGCCATCCAGATCAATGCCACGCAAATAGCCCGTCTGGACTGCCTGCTGTCGTTTGCCAATGCAGCCCGGGCCAACAAATATATCCGTCCGGTAGTAGCCGACGACGATATCCTCGACATCAAGCAAGGACGTCACCCGGTCATCGAGAAACAGCTTCCGGCAGGAGAGAAATACATTGCCAACGATGTGTATCTCGATACGGAAACGCAGCAGATCATTATCATCACCGGACCGAACATGGCAGGTAAGTCTGCCTTGCTCCGACAGACGGCACTTATCACCCTCATGGCGCAGATAGGTTGCTTTGTTCCTGCCGAAAGTGCACACATCGGACTGGTGGATAAGATTTTTACCCGTGTGGGAGCCAGCGACAATATCTCGGTGGGCGAATCAACCTTCATGGTAGAAATGAACGAGGCGGCAGATATCCTGAACAACCTTTCGCCACGCAGTCTGGTATTGTTCGACGAGCTAGGACGCGGTACATCTACTTACGACGGTATTTCCATCGCCTGGGCTATCGTAGAACATATACACGAGCACAAGCGCGCCCGTGCCCGTACGCTCTTTGCCACACATTATCACGAGCTGAACGATATGGAAGAGAGCTTCCCGCGTATCAAGAATTACAACGTTTCGGTGAAGGAAGTAGACAACAAGGTCATCTTCCTGCGCAAGCTGGAGCGGGGAGGAAGTGAACACTCGTTCGGTATTCACGTAGCAAAGATGGCAGGTATGCCCAAGACCATCGTGAAACGTGCCGACGAGATTCTGCACCAGCTGGAAAAAGAAAACCGACAGGAAGGCATGTCATCGCATCATAAGGTAGAACCTAAAACAGTTCATCAGGACGGAGTACAGCTGAGTTTCTTCCAGCTCGACGACCCTGTACTGTGCCAGATACGTGACGAAATACTGAATCTGGACGTAAACAACCTGACTCCGCTGGAGGCGCTGAACAAGCTGAACGATATAAAGAAGATAGTAAGGGGGAAATAATACCCTCTACCTGCATATTATGATTCCCTGTGCTGCCGGAAAACAATACTCCGGCAACACAGGGAATGCTTATTTGTCAC
>ERZ779697.259-NODE-259-length-29477-cov-4.29702_pt1 | contig 29477 bp, 34 predicted proteins | sample MGYA00511881_ERZ779697 | MGnify/ENA primary metagenome ERZ779697 (study PRJEB29588, sample SAMEA2148105) | human gut metagenome | biome: human gut; feature: human-associated habitat; material: faeces | place: Denmark | collected 2008/2010 ... | reverse complement strand
AAAGGACTCTTATCTTATATGGAAAGGCATCCGCAAAAATCAAATCTATCATACTTTTTATATATAAAATGAGGTGTCAGATGCATACACTACAGTTAATCTTAAAGCCAACTGAATATGAGAAAACTGTTATCAATAAACGTTTCCACGCGGTGTCGCATATTCATAACGTATGTGGTAAACATGCAAAAAAATTACTCATGCAGCTTGACCATGATAATGAGTACCAGTCATGGCGCAGTGAGTACTGCAAACTTTTGAAGCAGAAGAAGCTGTCAATAAATTCAAGCGCAAAAAGCGTTTCGGAAGGTCCATAAACCACAGGTCGCCGTCACGGTTTTTAAGGGTATTAAAACGCAAAACAGAAAGTTCCGGCGGCATTTATGCAGAAATCAATACCCAGACATTTAAGGCCAGCCAGTACAATCATGTGACAGATGAATATGTAAAAGTCACCCTCTCACAGAGATTTAAGCTTATAGGAAATGACAGTGTACAGCGTGACCCGTATTCAGCATTCCTTATAAAGAATACAGACAGCACTTTTGGGCATCCCGACAGGGATAAATGCATATATGAATTTGAGAACTTTGTAGCAGTCCATAATGAAACAATTAACTATATGAAAGAGTCGAAAATATCAATGAAACAGTGTTTTGGTTTTTAACAGCAAAAAAGGGTCCGGCATCACTCCCTCGTCCCTAAGAAAGTAATACACTTCGTATGAAATCATTGGACGTAAATCCTGAATACCAGCAGCTATATCCTTGTCTATATGGCCGGGTGATCCTGCCAGGAATCTAAGGAATCCCATGGCGCAAGCCGTGGGAGGATGTCAAGACGGAAATATGTAAACATCCCTCCTTTTTTAAAGAGGCCGATTCGTCGGTTTCTTTTTTTTGCCAAATTATATATAGAGAGAGAAATCAGAATAGATAAAAATCTAACATACTTTCTACATAAATAAAAAGAAAAAAGGAGAAAAACAAAATGGCAAATGGAACAAGGGTAGAACTGACAAAAGAAATTATGGAGGACTTAGGAAGTCCTTGCAAGAACAATGAATTTCGTCTGTACACGGAAAATGATAAGTAAATTAGCGGCCCTGTCTACAAGCGTATCATGAGAAGTCAAAATGACATGCGGCGGCATGGGTTAAACAAGCTGGTATGAGTACGTTGAGCCTGTACCGGACAGATTCTTTGAAACCTACAGCGGAATAATCAAGTTCAGACGTTGGGATGGACGTGACATATTCCTAAATACTGCTTATATCGTCAGAATAGAGCAGCTTCGTATTGCGCAGGCATCATACGAAAGTACTTACAATCAGAGGATAAGAATGCATAGTCAGAAAAAGGATGTATACGTGATGACAGCTCTTGTAGAAAAAGATGAATCTGTGAAGCTTATTAAAGGAGGAACAAAAAAGAGTATGGTAAATAAGATATTTAGGAAGTACGAAAAAGAATGTATCCATCTGGTCCGCATCAAGATAGCAGACCTTAACGACATCCTTGCATCTGTGGATGCAGGGATGAAAATAGTAGACAGATACGAGCACTTTGACCAAGCTTACAATCAATACGTAAGAAATGCAATGATAGACGGAAATCCGCCAGTTGGGTTTGAAATGTATATGGATAAGTATGGTTTTGAAGACTGCGCTGTTGAACTAGAAGACGCAACACAGAATGCTTTTGAAATATTAAGCAGGGTTCTGGGAATCAAATGCGTAGACTACAAATGGGATGAATACAATGGCAACTACGTTAATGTCAAGTACAGGGTATAATAGGAGGAAACAGATGGAATACAGGAGATAGATACACCTATACGTTTTACAGCAATATGCTCGGAAAAGATGTGTATGGAAAAACTGCAAATGGCAATATAAATTGTCGAACATTTGCAGTTATAAGATGAACAGAATGTCGTTTTTTACAAAAGAGCCTTTATATTAGGCTCTTTTTTATGTAGTCGAAAATATCGTTTCAAAAAAAAATTTCATACTTTCTATATAAAAAAGAAAAATGGAGGGAACAGAATATGAGAATTATTGAAAAAGCAAAAAATTTAAAGAACAAATTAACTAAATGTGGCACAGCCGCAATCTGTGGCACAGCCGCAATCATTGTAATCTTAATCTTAGCAGTTTGTTATGGTCTTAGTTGGATTGTAACTTGTGGAATTATTAAGCTGATTACAATGTGTTTTGGACTTACATTCAAGTGGTCAATCGCAACAGGTATTTGGCTTGTGATTTGTATTTTGAAGAGTAGCTTTTGAAATATTAAGCAAATTTCCATTACGAATGCAATAAATTCATAAACGAGGAATATGCTGAATTCATAATGAAATAGTTTTTCATTTTGCAAAAAAGAGACTGTCTTCGGATGGTCTTTTTCTTGTGTAAAAATCCCAAAAATATAATTTCTATCATACTTTCTATATAAAAATAAAGAAAAATGGAGGAAAACAATATGTTAACAATTGAAAATTTTAAAGAACAGGTAGAGAAACAGGTAATTTGTAAATTATCTAACAATGGTGATTACGAGGCAAGATACGAAAGTAAAACAAGTCATCTTACCTTTGTACCCATTTTTAAAAATGTAAAAGCGCTTCCGGCATTCAGGCTGGGAGATTTGTATCAGATGTACCTGGTAAGGGGCGACATCAATGGAATCATTGACGAGATGGTGCAGATTATTCTTAAGCCTGTAGACGATACCATAAATAAGATTGCCGATAATATTGGACATTACGGCAATGTCCGCAATCGCATCTGTGGTTATATCGTAAACACAGAGAAAAATGAGGCTTTCTTGAAAGGCAAGGTGCACAAAGAGTTTCTTGATCTTTCAATGGTATTCATTGTTGTTCTTGAAGCAACAAGAGATGCCTACAGGTCAATAACCATAACAAATGAACTTTCTGCAACATGGGGTGTAACTGCAGATGATCTCTACAGGGATGCCTGTAGAAACACAATAGAAGTAATGGGAGTACAGTGCATGGATATGCTAGATTATATCGCAGCAGAATATGCAAAAATAAACCCAGGTTTTCCAAATCAGTTTCAGGCAATGAAAGAAATTCAAAAAGCCAATGGGACTCCAATAAATTATATTTTGACAAACAAGTCAAAGTGTAAGGGAGCCGGATTGATCTTTTTGTCTGATGCGGTTAAAAGGTACGCGGATGAAATAGGAGGAGATGTAAAGATAATTCCATCTTCGATTAACGAAATACTATTAACACCTGCAAACTGTGATATAAACAGCGAGGAAATTGCATCAGTAAATAATGGCTTATCAGAGGATGAGATGCTGTCTGATCACCCTTATATTTATATAAAAGGTTTAGACCAAATTGTATCTTGCAATTAGTTAACAAACAAAAAAGAGACTGTCTTCGGGCAGCCTTTTTTGTGCGGATTCCAATATATAAATATATTGCATATTCTCTATATAAATTGCCAACTCCCATACGGTGCATGGGACAAAGCAGGACCGCTTGACATCCTCCCACGGCTTGCGCCATGGGATTCCTTAGATTTCTGACAGGATCACCCTGTCATATAGACAGGGATATAGCTGCCGGTATTCAGGATTTACGTCCAATGATTTCATACGAAGTGTATTACTTTCTTAGGAACGAGGGAGTGATGCCGGACCCCCTTTTTGTTTAAGATACTCATTATCATGGTCAAGCTGTATAAGCAGTTTCTTTGCATGTTTTACGCATACGTTATGAATATGCGACACCGCGAGGAAACGCTTGTTGATGACAGCTTCCTCATATTCAGTTGGTCTTAAGATTAACTGTAGTGTATGCATTTGACACCTCATTTTATATATAAAGAGTATGATAGATTTGGTTTTTGCGAATGGCTTTCCATATAAGATAAAAGTCCGTGTTCTTTCATCCCACGGCTGAAGTGGTGGGCTTTCAGAACGCTATATTTTTGTAAGGTGGTCCTCTTTTTTTGCATAAAGATGATGGTGGGATTTGAACCCACGATATCAGTTTTGCAGACTGACGCCTTTCCGCTTGGCCACATCATCATTAATAAAGTTGCTAGACGGGATTTGAACCCGTGATCTTCAGAGCCACAATCTGACGCTTTGAACCTGCTAAGCTACTAGCACAGCGCAGTGTGTAGGACTCGAACCTACGCATCGAATAAACGATGACCTCAGATTAGCAATCTGGTGCAATACCAACTCTGCCAACACTGCATATATTAAGTTTAAAACGGAGTGTTAGGGAGTCGAACCCTAATATCCTTTCGGAATGGCGGATTTCAAGTCCGCTACTGTACCAGTTGAGCCAACACTCCATAGTGCTCTCGGAAAGTTTTGAGCTTTCGACCTCTTGGGCTTCAACCAAGCGCTCTACCTCTGAGCTACAAGAGCATGATGAAATTAAGTCGGCGGGGCAGGATTTGCACCTGCGGTGTTTCTTATGTGGGAGATTTACAGTCTCTTGCCCTCGCTGCTAGGCATACCCGCCGGTAATGTACCATCGGGGACTTGAACCCCGGACAGCTCGATTAAAAGTCGAGTGCTCTGCCAGCTGAGCTAATGATACATGTATTTCTTATATTGTTTCAGTTATGACAATATCGTTTATTGTGCAGCCGAAGAGCGCTGCAAGTGCAACAAGATTGTCGAGTGTTGGAAGCGTCTGTCCACGCTGCCACTTGTATACAGCGTTCACTGTTGTAAGTGCGAGTGCTTCCTTTATATCGTTTACAGTAAGATTTGCGTTCTTTCTTAATTCTGCAATCTGCTTTCCTGTCTGTTCCATGTTTATTACTGGCATAATAGCTGTTTCCTTTCATTTTTAAGCAATAAAAAATCGTTCATCCGGGATGCGCCCTGAGATAAACGACATGAAAGAAAAATATTTATGCAGTAAATATGTTTTTCAGACAGAATTTTCGTTTATACAAAAGCGCATCAAAATAGAGTTCTTTTTTGAGCAAGAACTATGTTTGTAACTATATGAACTTTTGTAAAACTTGATTACTGTAAGCATATCTTTTTCCTTTCTCCTGCGTCTTTCGCAGATAATTGTTTTCCTTTGATAGTCATACTATAGCATAATTTCTGTATCTTGTCATTATCCCGCTGGTAGAATTTTTGAAAAACGATATTTTTTTTATTTTCTATTGTTATGAATAGGATAGAGAAACAAAAAAACTGCAGAAATTTTTCATCAAAATAAAACTCCGGTAAAATTTTCTACGCTTGAAATACGGTAAAATCAAGGGTTTAAGAGTCCTGCGTACTTATATAGTCACAGGGCTTTTTCTTTTGACACCACTTTTATTTTTCATTGCAGATTTCTAGCCAAAAGCAGCTGCTCTTATATGGAAGACTGTTAGTGCTGATAAAAAATATCATACTTTCCATATAAGGAAGAAAAATGCTTGGAGGCTGGAAAAATTGAAGCATGAGGAAAGAAAAACATGCACCATATTAAATGCCATTTCAGGAAGGAAAAACCTGCGATGTGCACAGGTGTTTGACAGAAAGGCGTCGCCCGGCAGCCCGTGTAATAGCTGCAGTTTGTATGAGACATACCAAAGCTTCTTTGAGAGAAGTCTTGAATATAGCGGGCTTTTAAATCAGGAGGATGACATCCCCGGACAGATAAGCATTGAAATGCTGGAAAACGGCAGGTATATGCCAAAGGAGGAGAGATAGTGCACTATTATGTAATTAAGCCAAAGAGACGGAGAATTAACAGAAACATAATAAGAGGCATTTTTGAGATGGATGAAAATGCTGTAATTGTGGAAGACATGAGCGATGCTGACATCTGCGTGCTTCAAGACGGCTGGACAAGATCCAAGACGTGTGTTGAAGAATACAGGCAGGCAGAAAAGGTACATATCTGTGTGCAGGAATCATATCTGTATACCGACAGATTGGTTGCACATGTCAGTTAGGAGGAAATTATGAACGGCAGGAATGCATTAAGAGAAATACACAAATCTAGCAGAAACTTATGTCAATAACCCATGACTAAAGTCACGAGTCTTAGCCGCCAGTTAATAAAAAGGACATTTGCAAAACATTTATCTGACATACTTAATATAGGGAAGAGTAGGATAAGGAGGTACAGAAAGCGATATGAAAGAGACAGAAGATTCAAAGGATCCACGAATAGAGACAATAAAGGCATGCGAAGACAGAGCAGAAGCCGAGAATGTAGGCGAACTTAAAGACATTGCCGGTGCAGTCGGAAAGCTTATCGAAAAGGATATGGCTGAAAACGGTGTCGGCAGGGAATGCGCAAAACAGAGAGTTCTTGCCCTGATACGGGACAAGCTGGAGAATGCGCATTAGCATGCGAAAGGATGTGGTTTTTTGGAAAACGAGAAAAATACACTGGAAAAATACTACGAGATGACAAAGGGCGGGTCGGCAGAGCAGCTCGGAGCATTCTACTACCTTATCAGCCATCTCGATGAAATAATCGAATCGGCCGGAGAAAAGCCTGTCGTAAGCGTTGAGGGCAACAGGTTTGTAAAATGCAGCGAGTGCGGCGTGATAGACGAAAAAGAGTATTTTGCATCGTATGGCGGCAAGGGGCATGTCAACTACGGACTGTGCAACAACTGCGCTCATGGCAAAAGACATAAGGAAGTCATGTCGAAGCATTTAAGACAGGTCAAAGAGGAAAACGACCGGATCAGGAAAGAAAAGGTTCAAGATTATAAAATAAGAAGATACAAAAATAAGGAGAAGAGCGCCATCAGGGCATAAGATACACAATTTGAAGGAAGTAATAGGATTAATAAGAGATATTGACTGGGGATATGCCATAGGCTGGCTGACGATGTTTATTATATACGCAGGCAGGGTGTGGGATGTGGAAAGAAAAAAATAATTCAGGGCAAACCAGCTGCTTATATGGAAAGATATAGTCAGAAAAGCATTCTAACATACTCTATATAGAAGAAATTCATATATGAATGTCTTTTAGGAGAAAAGAAAGAGGTGGAACAATGGGCCAGTATGATAACTGGGGCGACCCGCCAGCCGATAACGAAGGCAACAAACAGACAGGAAAGAAAGGAAAAGGCATGAACACGGAAAATATAATCAGTTTCAGAAAAAAATATACAGAGGCAGAAAAAATTGCACTGGATACAAAGGTTGAAAGAATCAGAAAATGGCTGGATAAGCATGAAGCGGGATACTGCCGCTTTGTGTTAGGCAATGGTTTTTCAGCCGCTTATCAGCCAAATGGCAACGAGCAGCTCAGACAGTCTGAAATATCATTTTATTCAGAGTCGGATAAGTCTTTGGACTGGTACTTTGCAAGAAGTCTGTTTGTCGCAGCGTGGGAGGATTATCTGAAGAAGGAAATCAAAAAAGCAAAGAATGCTGAAAGAAAATATGAGGCGCTTGAGAAGGCTGTGGTACTGCCAATTGTTTATACGAGGGAAGATGGCATTGACACTATCCTTATGGCGCATGAAGCAAATGCGCAGGTTAATATTGAAAAATACCTTGAGCTCAGGGACCTGACAAAACAGGAAATTATGGACTTTATAAGATACGGCTATGGCTATAACAGCTACAAAAAAGTTTCTGATAGTGTTGATCATGCAATCGAGCAAAAGCTTAATATAGGCTATCGCGATTATAATTGTGCTGAAAAAGTACAGGAATGGACAATAGAGAACCCAGAAAGATGCCTTGCAATGTTTGCAGATGGGCAGGAGAAATAAGACGCATAAGAAAGGAGATATTGCATATGGGCAATGAGAGAACAGAGGATATGAGATTAGACGATATATTTGAGGAAGGTAAGAACGCACTTTTTAAACTTCTTGATGGGGTTTCCGGCGAGAAGAACACAGGATGCGTAATGATTTATGCAGGGAAAATCCGCATTAAGGCTGCATCCGGAAATAGAGACGAAAGACGCACGAAGGATGTTTTCAAATCAATGGACAGTGATGACTTTGTAAGAGAGTCTGCGAGAAAGATAATGGGAATGGATGCAGAATGGGAAGATTATGCTGTATGTAAGCGCACGATTGCGTACCGAAATAGGCTGTATCAGACGGTTGCAGTTAATGAGAGATTTACGGCTGAGAAGAGGCCTATGCTTCAGATTAGGATACTTATGGCATGAGAATATGGTGGACGAAAATGATGCCGTTCGGACGTGATCAAAAGGAGTATGATATATGCAGTGCTTCCTTAAATCTGTGATACGAATCGGCAACGCCCCCTGAAAAAATTAAATAAGTTGCAAAACGGCAAAAATCGTAACCAATACAGTAATGTAAAGGCTTCCTGAGATTTCTCGGGGAGTCTTTTTTTTACCTTCACCGGACTTTAATAAGGTATAGTGTTTGAAGTATTGACTGTGAACTACTCAGTAATTGAATTACCGAGCATCTGGGCACAGACTTAAAAGTCTATGGATCCAAGGTGCGTCCATAACGCCAATACTGTTTTTTACGCAGCTACTTTTGTTACTTCAGGTGATGAAATAGATATCGGATCAAGTCTGGTATCTATTTTTTGTGCCTGAAAGTATAAGCGCAGTATGTTAAATGCGCCAACACTGTCAGCATTCCAATTGTAACTACCATCAATATAAAGACCTCTTTCAACTCTATTCTTTTTGTTAGCATTCTGCTTGCAGACAGTGTTCATAAGCGGACTTGTCTGACTTGAATATGCCTCTTTCTGCATAATAAAGTTGATTCCGTATAATGCAAGCTTATATCAAGTAGGAATGAGCTATGTCCTTTTTTTGGGGATTGTACAAAAGAAAATGTTATGATAATATTAAAATTATAAAAATTATATAAACAGGAGGAACAAGATGAGGAAATTTTTAAGAATTCTACTCATGGGTATCATTCTGCTGGCTGTAAGCAAAGACTCAGTTTATGCAAGCAGCAGTGTTCAAAACGGAGTGGAAGTAAACGTAACGGAGGAAAAGGGAACTTATAAGGAAGGCGATAAGGTGAAGTTTACATATGAATTAAAAAATACAAATTCATATGATGTAACAGGTATTAACCTACAAATAAATTCACCTGATAGTATTGAGTTTGCTAAAGGTGATTTACAAAAAGATATAGGAACGCTCAAAGCTGGAGATTCTATAAAATATGATATTACAGCAATGATAAAAAATGTTTCAGCTAGTAAAAAAACGGATACGGAGACGAAAACTCCTGATAAGAGCAAAGAAATAAAGTCAAAAGATAATTTGTCAGCAAAAAATAATGTAGCAACTAATGAAAAAAAGATCAACACAAATGATGATTACAATATAGTATGCTACATAATGTTATTATTTTTTGGACTTTGTTTGTTAGCATATGCAATCAAGAAGAAAAAGATAAATAAGATTATTTCTTTGGTATTAGTTGTGGCTATAGTATCAAATATGTCGTTATTAAGTGTATATGCGGATGATTTAGAGAAGTGCAGTTTTTCAACCACCCACAAAATAAAAATTGATAATAAAGAAATAAATATTGATTTTATCACAAATTACGATCGCGCCGAAGATATGGGAAAACTGACAGTTAATACCGATACCTTTGGATACGATACTGTAAACAATTATTATCTTACATCATCAAAACTTGATGGTTTAAGCGGCACGTTAGAAAATAGCAACAAATACAATAATATAAATGTTAAAGTTTACAATGATAAAGACAAGCTGGTATTTGAAGGAAATACGCCGTCGGCCGATAACTGGAAAATAACAAATATAGGCCTTTTCCCTGGGAAAAATGAAATTATTGTAACAGCAACAGATGATGAAAAAGAGTTAAGTACAACAGTCTATCTATATGATTCTATTGGTCTTAATTACGATAAAACTATTGGTGCGAATACAGACTCTGATAATGATGGAATTTATGATGTAATTGAGGAATATATCGGCACAGATATAAACAAAGCTGATACGGACGGAGATGGATTAACTGACTATCAAGAAGTTGTAGAACTTGGGACAGATCCACTTAAGGTGGATACTGATGACAACGGTATATCAGATTATAATGAAGATGCTGATAATGATGGTATTTCAAATGGCAAAGAATATGAAATCGGAACGGATCCGACAAATAATGATAGTGATTCTGATGGTTTGCTAGATAATGAGGAATTGACTGGATACAATACAAGTCCTACCAATAAAGATACGGATGGTGATGGAGCTGACGATTTATGGGAAATCAGTAATGGATATAATCCTCTTGTGTACAATGAATCATTTACAATAAGCTATGAAAGGTATCCTGAAGTTACCAAGGAGAACCCTGTTGTACCGTCAGTAAAACTTGATTTAGTAGATGGAAATATAGATTCGTTGAATATTGATCCTGTAAGCTCTTATGACAATCCATATATAAATCCATCGGTTGCTGGCTATCTGGGAGAAGCGTATAATTTTAGCGTTGACGGGAAATTTAATTCTGCTGAAATGACATTTAAGTATGATGAATCGCTTGGACAATTATCTGATACATTCCAACCAAGAATATATTATTTTAATGAATCTACAAAGATGTTTGAAGAATTAGAAAATCAGACAGTGCAAGAAGGAAAAATTACAGCTACGGTAACGCATTTTTCTACATATATTCTTCTTAATAAATATATGGTTGATACCGTATGGGATTCAGATATTAAAAAACCAGACGAAAATGGTCAAAATAGCGGACTGTCAATTGCTTTTGTTATAGACAGATCTGCAAGTATGGACGACAATGATCCAGGTGATATAAGAAAGCAGCTAACGAAAGATTTCGTTAATAAAATGGACTTTAATAAAGATCAAGGAAGCGTTATTTCGTTTATCGCTTGTGAAGAAATAAAGACAGAGCTGACAAATGATAAGCAGGAATTAATTGATGCAGTAGATAGTATATATAACGATTCAGGCTGGGGATGGGATTCTGGAACTAATGGCTCAGCCGGAATACATGCCGCAATCGACCAGTTAAAAGCGGATGCATCTGGAAACCAGAGATATATTATTTTTATGACTGATGGTGAAGATACAACTGTGTCATATTCCTATGATGATTTAATTGCTACAGCAAAGGATAATGGAATAAAAATATTAAGTATTGGATTAGGAAGTGCCAATGTAACATTATTAAAGAAATTAGCAGATGAAACAGAGGGAAAATATTATTTCGCAGAAAAAGCTGAAGATTTGTCCAATATATATGAAAATATCTCAAACGAAACAATTGATTATACGACTGACAGCAATAATGATGGCATTTGTGATTATTATACAAACCTCATAAAAGACGGAACATTAACCCTTAGCAACGGCTCTACAGAACTTTCAGGTTTGGATATAGACTATAACGAAAATGATGACTGGGATGGAGATGGCTTAAAGAATGGAGAAGAAATCGAAGTCCAGACTACCGGGAAATATGTATATGTAGTAATGAAATCTAATCCATTTCTTACTCATAGTGATGGAGATGGAATAGATGATTATACTGAAGTCAAAAATGGTACAGATCCATTACAAAATGATGTTGCTATTTCAGCTAATAATGTAGATTCATTAACAAATAATGATTACTATTATTATGAGAATTCCGCAAATAATTTCCAAAATGACCTGTTATCAAAATCTACTATGGTAATAAGTGCTGCTATATTTGGTGTATGGAACACAAATGAAATATACAGAGATTTGATCATAGATTACTATAAGAACTATGATACAGAAGAAACTTTTGAACAGGAGGAGATGAAGCAGAAAAAGAAGAGTGCCGTTGAAATCTTAAACTCATTGTTAGAATCTGTAAAAAAATATTCTTTAGATGAATATAACTTCCCAAAAGATATATTAACTGTTAAAGAAGTAATAAACGGCGCTACAAGCAATGATGCAGTAGAAAAAGCAGTAGCGGAAGACTTTTCAAAGTTATTTACTAAAATACATAATGCGAGTGAAGAAGCAACATATATGAGAATGACCACAAATGGTATGTCATATACCAAAAAACTAAAAGACGTTTCTGAAATAAAGGATAAAGTTGGGAAAGGAATGAAAATTGTTGATAAAATATCAGATGGAATAACATATGCCGGATATGGTATGGATATTTTAGACACTATTGATAGTTTATCAACTATCAATACAAATAATGAAATATTTGAAGCGAATTTGGATGCCTTAACTTACTTAATTAATAACAGCAAGGATAATCATGCGAAAAAGGCTGCTTTATCAATTAGAAACGTGCTTGCTGGTGAATATTATAAAAATATTTCAGATATAGGAGCTGATGTATTAGAAGCTGTTTTAGATATAGGTTTAAAAGTGCTCACAGAACATTTTGTATATGTCAAAGCAGTTGTTGCAGTTCGCGATATCTTTGATACACTATTTTCAATTAGTACAGACACCAAACAAATGTATGAAATTATATGTTATCATGAGCTATCAAATGCATATATAGATTTGTTTGAGATGCAAATAAGCGATAATAACAATAATAATTATATAATTAAGTATGATGATTTGGGTTATATTAGGTATCTAACAAATTTATCTCAAATTCGGGTACTTGGTGAGACTAAGTTTTACGAATGGGAAAAGTATGATGGCTGGACATCTGGCGTGATGAATGCGATTATAAATCTTGATAAAATTAAAAGTAATATTAATTCTCAATTATCTGGAATTGCTGAGATTATCAGCCTGTTAAGCTTGAGAACTTCAAGCAATGTTAAGTTTGTAATAAAATAGTTAATAAAAAAATCATACTCTATATAAACCATAATTATTTGGAGGGAAATATGAGCATAGGATTTGACGCTGACAACATTTTTGTTTTATTCATAACGATTCCATGCATTATTATATGTGTAAAAAAAATCAAATTCGTCAAAAATGAATGTTTTGCTACTAAAGGAGTATGCATCAGTTATGACGGAAGTGCGGGTGTAACAAAATTGTTATCATATAATGGAACTTACAAATATTTCATTGATGGAAAAGAATATGTTTCAACCACAAAAAATTATCAAGAGATGAAACGTCCTAAAAAAGGAAAAGAAATAACTTTGTATGTTGATAAAAAGGACTATAGCCATATTGAACCAGAACCGAATTATAAACGATATGTTCACTTAATGATTTTAGAAATAATTGCTTCGTTTTTTTTTGTTTTCCCTATATGGTTATAAAACGGTAAAGAATATAAAACGACAGAGCAAAAATTTAGCGACAATAAAAGACCTAAATTAAATAAAGAGGTAGATATATATGTCAACAAGAACGATCCTTTTGACATAATTCCTGCATCAGAAGTATCACAATGTGTTTTTTGGATAATTTTTTCTATCTTATTGTCCATATTAGGAGTTGTATTATAGCTGAATTTTTACAAAGCATGAGCCCGGTTTTCCGGGCTCTTTTTTATATGGAAAGCAATGTTCAACAGATAAATCTATCATACTTATAATGTCCGGGAATACCGGACAGACCTTTCAAGCTTATGCAGCTTGTACACTTTGTTACAAAAATTTGTTTTCGCGGAACAGGACCGGAAGGAGCGCCAGTTCTGTTTTGTTGTACAGGAAAAGGGGCTGCTTGCATGCAGCTCTTTTTCATATGGAAAAATCATTCATTTTGTTAAATTCTGACATACTTTCCATATAAAAAGAAGAAAGGAGAACAAAATGAATATTGAAGAAACAAGGAGGAGCAAAGCTGCAAGATGCCGTGTCGATTTAAGGCAGATGTTTGACAAAGGGCGCTGCCGCCTTAAATTTGGAGGCCGCATCAGGCATACAAAAGAAAATAATGTCGATAGTTACGCTTTGTACAGGGATGACGATGCTGACAGCCTGCTGATAAGAGATGGCGAACTGCTGGAGTTTGGCGGGTGGAAAACCACGGAGAGTGGGACCGTATACACAGTTGGCACATCAGAAAGCGGAAAACAGATTTATCTTACAGAAAATGAATATGGCATGTTAATGTCATGCTAAAGATTGGCGGAAAAAATTATAGCAATTAAAGAAATTAATGACAATTTAAAAGAGGAACTTATTGGAGAGCTGCACGGCAGACTGGAAGATGACCTTCACGGATATGTAATCTGTGATTATCTTTCAAGAGATGAGGCAGAGGATATCTTGGACAGCGTCGACCAGTGGGCTGAAAATGCCGACTGGGGCGATGATTATGTGTATAATGAAAACCATTATACCTTAGAGCGTCCTGAAGACATAGACGGGTAAATGTGCAGTAAAAGTGTTCAGGATAAAGGAAAGCGAATAGCATTACAAAATCATTTTCCTATATCAAAAATTAAAAGATCCGTTCATACAAATGGATGGAAACTAGCAATTTAGTGGCTTTCATCCCACAGGCAAGCCTGTGGGTTTTTCGCCACTGATTTTATAACAATATCAATTTTATTGACTAAAGAAAGGGTAAAAAATATGGATGATTTGAATATTAAAATCAATGATAATATTTCAGAAGATTTACTGAGTATGAACCTAACGGATATGTTTTGCAAACACGTTATTAGACGTAATCCTGATGGTATACAGATTAAAGCAGGTAAATTATACATAGAATCTTGCAAACTTGGTTATAAAGTATGCAATTGGGGATTACATGTAGGACATGCCAGTGATATTCAATATCACATCAATTCGATTGTACAGATGGAAAGAGACAGATATAATCCTGCAATTAGAGTTGTAATTTGCAAGTATGATTTTTGTGACACACCTATTGTTTGGATAGATAATTTACACTCAGCTATTAAGTACATTAGAGAATATGGTAAAAATGTTAAATTAGGAGATATACCATTCTATGTAGTGGATATATCTGATTATGACCATCCATCCATTCATGGATATAATGGTTCTTTAAGAGAGCGTTATGAGGATATTTTAGGAGCTGTGTCATGTGCTTATAAAAGATTTAGAAGGTCTAATTCCAAAAAATTGATTGAAATCGGCTATACACTAAACGACTTTTTATGCGACAATCCAATGTTGTATACCGAACTAAATACACACTTAGATTTGATTAACAGATAAAAATATTTATATGAACAAAATAATGACGGAATGGTCCTGATGTTTGAAAGAGAAAAAGAATAAGAGAATGGAGGAACAAAAATGGAATATGTTTTGACTGAACTTGGCAAACAACTGTTAAGAATAGCAGAGATAGAGGCAACACTTGCCAATGAGGAATACGAAAACGAGGTAGAAGAGTGTTGTCTGGAAATTGAGCTGCAGTTCCTGCAGGGCTGCAAGAATGCGTATAACGAGCCTTATGCATTCATAGGTACGGATAATGTGTCGTTCGATGTCATATACGAGGAAGAAAACGACAGGTATTCTGCTACGCTGTATGACAAGAATGGAAACCCGCAGATGCCGTATTTCAATGATAAAGATGTGCATAAGCTTGTGGAGCAGATTTTGGAAAATGGAGGAAAAGACGATGGCAGAGATTAAGAACATCAATATAAGTCAGTTCGCAGAGCAGTTTCAGAAGGAATGCGACACTCTGTATGAAAACGACTGTACCGATGATGGAGTAAGATTTGCTGCATGGGCATTTGATAATTTTGCCAAGAAGCACAAGGATTTTATCAGCGAATTTGTAAGATTCAGGGGTGACTTTATTTCGAGCGACAGGGAGGCAGCGGCTTTCATGTATGCGCTTGAGAAGGTGGCATAGGAACAAAAATATAAGTAAAAAAGAAGAGCTGCATGATGCGGCTCTTTTTTTTGCGTCTAAGCGATGGTTTGTATGTTGAAAAGCGAATGATTTGAGCATGTAGCAACACTGATATTTGTATCTACATTAGTATGTGTTAGTAGACATTCCGCTTACAGTTTCACATGTATATCTGGCATTAAATCTACGCTAGTAGACATTTCACCTGTAATTTCAATGTTTTTTCAATATCTGATTCTAGATTAAATCTACCTTAGTAGACATTTCGCTTACAACCTTAACTCCTTGGGAACCCCCGCGACTTTTGTATCTACACCAGTAGACATTTCGGCCACAGTTTTGTTTGGCGGTTCTTGCGGTTCTGAAATCTGCACTCGCAGATATTTTTAGAGTCTCAATCTTTCCGGATTTTCTCTGAGTGTTTTTCATCTACATTTTGATTTACAGCTTCAACTATAGCCAACATGATTAACGAGACAGGCATCTACACCAGTAGATATTTCGCTCACAGCTTCAGCCAGAAATAAAAACACACTCTCTATGAATCTACACAAGTAGACATTTTTTAGCAATTTTAATCTGGAATGAATTACCGGAGAAACTCATTGCATCTACCCCAGTAGACATTTCGCCAACAGTTCCAATGAAGACAGCGCTGGACAATATTTCATATCTACCTCAGTAGACGTTTCCCTTACAGTTTCAACCGCACTTGCGCTATATAAAATATCAGAATCTACCTTAGTAGACATTTTCCTTACAGTTTCAACAAATAAAAATTATACTCTCTATGAAATCTACCTCAGTAGACATTTTCTTTACAATTTCAACTATTCTGTATTGGAGGAGATGTAGTATATCTACCTAAGTAGACATTCCGCTTACAGTTTTAACATGGGAAAGGAGTGTATTCAAAATGATATCTACACCAGTAGACATTTCCCTTACAGCTTCAACTCTAAATGATTAAAACAACAATAATATCTACACCAGTAGACATTTTATTCACGGATTTAACCGCTTTCTTCACATCTCCAGGGACTGCATCTGTCTAAGTAGACAATTCTATTATAGCTTCAACGCGCAAAGAACCATTCGTCTGCAACTCATCTACACCAGTAGACATTCTGCTTACAGTTTCAATAAGCCAATTAACCAATCTACCTTAGTAGACATTCCGCTTACAGTTTCAAACAGTCTTTCAATATCTGAGCCTAATGCTAAATCTACCTCAGTAGACATTTTTATTACAGTTTCAACCAAAAAAAATCATACTCTTGATCTACCTTAGTAGACATTTTTTTACAGTTTCAACTAAGATATATGCCAGTTAATATGGAAATCTACCTTAGTAGACATTTTCATTACAGTTTCAACCGCACTTGCACTATATAAACTATCAGAATCTACCTTTGTAGACATTCCGCTTACAGTTTCAACCTGAAACTCTTACAAGCCCCATTAATATCTACCCTAGTAGACATTCCGCTTACAGTTTCAACGGTATACAGAAGTGATACACCTTCATATCTACATCAGTAGACATTTTCTTTACAGTTTCAACAAGCCGACGCAGAACATATCTGACTAATCTACACCAGTAGACATTTCGCTCGCAGTTTCAACCGTTCAGCTTCAGACTCTGAATCTGTTGATCTACCCTAGTAGACATTCCGCTTACAGTTTCAACATTATTACTGTGATTTTGATATGGAAATCTACCCTAGTAGACATTCCGCTTACAGTTTCAACTATATATCAGATGGTTTTTCAGCAAACTATCTACCCTAGTAGACATTACGCTTACAGTTTCAACCCTAACATTGTGCACCTGCACAATATTTCACTGTTTAACTGTAAGCTTTTTATGCATTATGTTTAAAATTATCACTTTATGCTGTTGAACTGTAAGCATTTATTTTCATTAAAACTGCGGTCTGCACTAACTGTCTGTTTACTGTCTGCTTTGTCTTTCCTGCATAAAATTGAACCAGTCTTCATTGCTAAGTCTGTTGAACTTGAACTTTTCACCCTCGGCCCAGTTGTTCTTCACCTGAAGTACATTGTATAAGCCTTTCATGGCAATTCCATATGCATCGTTGGCGTCCGCTTCAATAGGAAGCGATTTGTCAGCAGCGTCCGTGTCAAAGAACTTTCCTGATGCGTTTAATATTGGAGACACAAACTTGTCATATTCTCTGTTTTTCGACTCGCATAAGCTGTTTCTCATCTGTACTGTGAGTTTGAACATCTCAAATATGTGAGAGGAGAGTGCATAGTCAATAATTTCCTGTTTGATGTCATGACCATCTGTCCAGTTTATGTCTGTGGCAGCAAGAGTTTTCTTAATTTCCTCTGTTATGTCGATAATGACTTCACTAACGAACTTTCTGTTGAGGAATGTCTTTTTAACTCTTGTGCCGTAAGTATATGCACACCATTTTGTTTTTGCACAGGTCTCGTATGTCTCAAAATTATCGTAATCAAACTCAAATGCAAACAAATCTTTCTCGGCATCATATCTGATGCAGTCAAATCTGCCAATGAAATCCGTCTTGACTTTTTCAGACGATATGTCTCTGAACTTGAATAAGGATACAAATCCTGTTGTCGGATCAACCCTTGATGTATATGCGGCTGGCACATAGAGAATGCATCCACACTGGCTTCCGACATTTTTAAGGCTTTCCGGAATGTATGTAAGCTGATAACCATTGGCAATTCCGCCTGCTTCCAGAGGCTTTCTGTCCTTGAATGTCAGATAGTTGAGAGTCTTAATGAGGCTTGTCTCAAACTGCTGGTAAACCCCGCGCTCAATCTTTGAACGCTTTTCCTTAAACCTGCTGTTTAAGTCTTCCATGACAACAATACCATTGTATTTTATTACAAGCTCGGCAACTTCATGAACTGCCTGTGACAGATAGCCTTTCTTTAAGTCAGCTATTTTTACACCCTGTTTCCAGCTCTGCTTTGCCAGCTTTCTCATGATTTCAACCTGCTTGAGCTTTGTCTGATAGTCTACATTATTTATAATGTTAAGAGATTTCTGCTCAATAATATTTCCGTCAGTATCAATTACTGATACATACAGTAAGTTTCTCTCACCACGGTCAATTCCAATGATGTAAGTGTTTTTTGTCTGGGCAATATACTTAAGAGCCATTTCGTTTACATTTACTCGTCTGTTTTCTGCCTTGTAGTTTAGTGACACCGGCATGTTGATAAAGAACTCATCCTCTGTATATCTGTGGTCTTTTATAATGTCATAAGGGGCAGTGCGGTGGTCTACAATATCCTTGTACTTAAGCGCCTCTGCTGAAAGAGGTGTTCCTGAATTGTTGTAGTAGCCGTAAAGCTCCATGTAAACATCATCAGGCACGCATTTTCTGACAGTAATAATGTTTCCATTTTCATCCATTTCCTGTGCGTTGTAGGTCTTGCTGACAAGAACAGAACCTTTCTTGTGAACGACAGGAGTTTTTATGCTCTTTGTCCTGAAGAATACTTCCGTGCCGCCGCATAACTTAATAACAGGATCTGCAACATTTTCGTCACTGAATAAACTGCGAAGAATAGCAGTGTGCTTATTAGGCCTTCCGGTACTCTTTTCTGAAAAGTCCTTGTTGTATATCTGAAACAGATACAGCTGGCCGTTTTCCTGCAGACTGTCAATCTCATCACTTCCAATGTATGTCCAGTTCATGTAATAGCCCTGTTCGGCAACTTCCTTGTAGAACTCACCGATGTCATTGTAGCTTTTGGTGTCTGAGAACTTAAAATCAAAGCAGTCCCAGTCAGTATACAGTGCGAGACAGTGTTTGAAATAATCAATCAGTTTGTGACAATAGTCTATGTCAAAGTTCTTTGATGCCTTAAGATGTTTGCCTTTCTTGTAATCAGAAAGCAGTTCATCTGTCAGTCCGTAAACCGGTGCAGCTTTGCTTGAGCTTATGAACATATGAGGCAGCATCTTGTTAGGTCCGGTTAAAAGAGAGTAAACCATTTTCTTGTAATCGCCGTCCTGCATTGTGTCATGTCCTTTTATGATGCTCTTTGCAGGCTTGTTTTTGGCATTAAACACTCCAAGATAAAACCTGTCATCCTTTGCAAGAAGAATGGCATTGCTTGTAAATTCCTTGCTTTCGCTCCATCCGGATGCGAATGAAGATGTGCCAAAGTACAATCCAAACTTGTCTGTGTTATACGGTTTTTTGGTTACATAATTTCTTGTACGGTTGTATAAGGATACAATGGAATGGATTTCATCGCTTATATCTTCAAGCTCTGTGTAAAAATCCGAATCTTTGTCAACGGGCTCGTCTGTCTTAAATTTTGCACACCAGCGAAAGATGTCCATAAACGGTTCAATTGCTTCCTTAAGAACAGCGATTTTGGTCTCGTTTTCTGCAAGTGAAATACCGGAATCCATAGTCAACGGACTTGCTTTGTAATCAGCAGCGATATCTGAAATGCTTCTTATAAGCGATCTTGTGCTTACAGCTTTGTCTGGACATAAATTATACTTATCAACAAGTCTGTCAATTTCACCAAGGCTTATTAATTCAGTGTTTTTAGCCATGGACGCAGCCTTTTTCTCCTTGGTCTTTCCTTTGCCCGGGAGAGTGTCGATATAGCTCATGATAAGAGCAGTATTGATTATGCTGAAATCCCTGTACAGCGTCTGGGATATATTTGCAAAGTACTTCTTTGAAATGTATATCTTATCAAGATCATAGCTGTCAGCATTCTCACCGAGCCTCTGCAGTCTTTCAATAACAGACTTGGTTCTGACGTTGTTAAGAAAATCATTGACAGCGACATATACATCCTCGTCGGAATTGAACTTTGCAGGTACATCATACAGTGATTCTTCGATGCAGAGTATCTGCTTGTGAAGATGTCTTAACTTGTATGGGCTTAATTTTTCCTTTGTCGCCTGACAGTAGAGGTTCATGAATTTATTAATTCCACCTACGACATAGTTGTAGAAAGAAATATCATCCTGTGACACAAAATGATTGAAGGCAAAATGATCGAAGTTATACGAAAAGATATTTCTAATATCAGCTCCACCAGCAGCTTCCTCAAGCTTCTCAATCATTTCAGGCTCGTAATCAAATTTGTTTGCAATGTTTTTGTATATGCGAATGTTGTCAAAATGGATTTTTGCATTGTCATCAACAATTCTGTAGCATGCAGATGATGAAATCTTTTTCTTTGAAAAGCAGTTTTCTCTATTTGCAAAGAATGCTGAAAATGATGTCATAAAGCCGTTGAACATCTTGACAACCTGCATTTTCTCCTCTTTTTCCTCAGCGGAGTAGGCTCCATTGTGCAGGATAAACTCTGGCAGGATGGAAGCGGTAATTTCTGCCTTGAACATATTTTTATATCTGTCATCGCTCTCGAAAATGTCATGGATGGCTTTTCTCATGTCATCCTGTGCTTTTTCAAGAGCTTCCTTATTATTCTTTGTCTCCAGATACTTTTTCATTTCTGTAAAAAGTGGTTTGAAATCAAGTTCATGAACTTTTACAAGGTTCTCACTTAAGAAATTTCTGTAAAAATCGTTTAAGATGTTTTTGAGTTCCTGGCTCATCATGTTTCTTTCCTGATCAGCTTCAATAACGCCGTGTTCCTTTATATATTTTGCTGTAATCTCTGTTGGAATCAGTCTGTTACACAAAGTCTTTGTAACAGATGAAAGATTTGTAAAATCGTTAAAACCTGTATTCATCTCAATTTCTCCTTTTTTCGCTTAAAATTCTCTCTGTATATCATAAGTATGTTAGAAATTATGCTGGGTTATGGCTTTCTATATAAGTTTTTGCTGTTTATTTTTAAAATCTGCGCTTATTTTATGGAAAAGAAAAAAACATACTATAGGAAAAAGGAAGAAAGGAAAAGTGTGATTTATAATGTTGTTAGGTTCGTTTCAAGAGATTTCAAATGATGGAAAAGGTAAAATTGTGAAACTTGGGGATGTATCAAGCCATTTTAATGACGCACTGGGTTTTAGACCATTATGGTGTTTTCCGATGGAAAATTTCCAGTCAGCTGCGTTTCATGCATTGACAGTCGCACCAAATATACCTGAACTTTTTTATGTATTTAACACAAATGAGTATTACCGCATAGACAGGATAAAGCATTATCAGCAAATCTTTAATAACGCTGTAAGTGATGAAAATGTTGCCGATTGTATTAATAACAGCATAGACGATTTCCACTCGGAAATTATTATTGATAGAGAGATTGCAGAAAAGGCTACGGTATTTATGATGCCTACGTCACAGTTGTCAGATGTAGGACGTAAAATTCATTTTAATCAATTGAAGACATATCCACCATTAATTTTTAAGGATGTACCAGATTGGGTAGATGAAACTGTTCTGGAAATGTTTCGGAGAATTCCACAGATGCAGAGCGAGATCCCTGATAATATAAAGGATGGGCTTGGCAATCTTTCCAGTAAAGGAGTTCAGGTCCATATCGAATTAATACATCATATGATTAGATTTAGTATGACAATGTTTCCGCTTATATATCATTTGTTGCATGATAATCGTGGTATATCATTTTGGCTTAGATGCATGGAGCCAAAATCAACTCAGATTATGAAATTATGCTTTCAGGATTTTCCAACTTGGGCAAACGAAGATTGTTCCTTAGAAAAATATGATGAAATGATTGAAACATTCAAAACATATCTAATCACAAATGAAGACTTGTTGCGGGCTTATTGCAAGCATGAACTGCCACAAAGAAATGATAAGTGTCCGTGTGGCTCCGGCAAAAAATTTAAAAAATGCTGTAGTAAATACTTTTAGAAAATAAATGCAATGATACAATAACACAAAGAGCTGCATGATGCGGCTCTTTTTTCGTGTCCATGTGTTCATCTTATCCATATCAGTTTTATGAAAAAAATCATACTTTGGGAAATTGATATGGAAAGGATGATTGTGTATGAAATTTGGATATAATTTTGGTGATAAATGTGATAAACAAAAAGGGAGCGTTGTTGATAGTTGGATGACAGGTGATATGGAATGTGATGCTGAATCAAGAAGATATGAATGTGGTGGTGTTTATCATAATAATTATATGGATGAAGTGGGTTCGCGTGACCATGATTGTTTTGGGATTGTTCAGGCTGTAAACGAAATCAGATTGATAAAATGAAAGGAACTAACTAATTATGAAAATAGCACCAATTTAGGTCACTTTGTCCATGCTGCGGACAGCACTTTGAATTTGAGGAAATGCAGGGCGGCAGACGGTAGATGAGAATTTGCAGATGCTCTGCCAGAAGTGCAATAACGATAAGAGGGATAAGTAGGGCTTATGAATGATAGAATAGAATCGGTATCTGATTATATTGACATCGTAGATAGAAAACAAAAAGATATTTCAAAGGAAAAATCCTGTGTAAATAATTTTTTATTATTTAGGGGACAGGGAGATAATTATCCTTTGCTTCCAAGTATTGCCAGAAACAGGAATGATGGTAATAATTTAATTTTTAAGGAGAATACCATTATTGACAGCATGCAAAGATTAAAGCCTGAAATATTCAAAAAAGAATACAGTGCTGTTAATACGCTTGCCTTGTTACAGCATTATGGCATTCCGACACGTTTGTTAGATGTTACAGAAAATGCATTGGTTGCTTTATATTTCGCATGTGAGGACGAAAATACAAAACGTGATGGAGTTGTTTATATCTTTAAAGATAATGAGTTTTCATTGGAAGATAGTTGTATTGTTGAAAGATTAGCACAATCCTATAAGATAAAGGAAGGAAACAGAAACATAATCTCATTTTTAGAGCGTAACAGTAGAGAAACCGAAAGTCTTAAAAAATTATGCTCTGATTATATCATCGTCAGAAGTTCTGTCAGAAGTCAAAGACAGTACAATCAGTCAGGATGCTTTATATTGTTTCCAAATAAAATTCTTGAAAATAATAATTTTGCGTTGCAAATAGATGAAATACCCGGCAAAATTTATGGAAAAATAGTAGTGGATAAAAATAGCAAAAAAGATATGCTACAAACACTTAGACTACTGGGCATTACAAAAGGCTTTATATATCCAGACAGAACCGATTATGTAGGAGCAGATGTGCTGAAAATGATAAACTATCACAATGCATAAAAGTGTAAGTTTCCTTATATAGAAACCCATAACCGAATCCAGAATCTGTCATACTTATAACGTCAGATGAGACAGAAATAAGAAATGAATGATGGAGGAACAGATCTATGGTAGAAAAGGCAATGAACAGATGGCAGAAGGTATACTGCGAGATGTATTATGACTGAAAAACACCGAGGGATGCTCAGGGAAAGAGAGATGTAAAGATGCTGGGCGCGATTAAGAGTAAGGTCAAGGTGGAGTTCCCGGACTTTAAGGGCGTTAATGGCATCATCCCGGCTCATACGGAGGTTTTTGAGGTTACGGAAAACGAAAGCAATATGCCAAAAGGAAAAATATCAGTGGAAGTGCTGGTCGACAACATCAATCTCTGGCAGTCCAGAGGGTATAAGATTTATACAGAGTAGGGCAGGCAAAAGGAGAGTAGAAAGTCTCTCCTTTTTTTTGCGCCGTTTTTAAGAAAGAAAAATCATACTTTTAAGAGAAAGGAAGGCAACATGGCAAAAAGAACAAAACAGACAACGATGGACCTGTCAGATTTATCTGATGAACAGCAGAAGATGGTTTCACTTGCCAAAGAAGGCAAAAACGTGCTTGTCGATGCCTGCATCGGTAGCGGAAAGACTACGACAATACAGGTGCTGTGCAATGAGCTTAAAGATAAGAGAATATTATACCTGACATATAATAAGCTTTTGAAAGTCGATGCGAAAAACAAGATAAAAGGAAAGAATGTGACAACAAGCAACTATCATGGATTTGCATATATGTGCCTGATAAAAGCGGGCATCCGTTCCGGAGTGCAGGAGCTCATCCAGAACTTTGTGGCATGCAGCAGCAGGCTGCAGTTTTCCGGGTACGAAATCCTCGTCATAGACGAGTATCAGGATATAGACCAGCAGATTGCGGAAATGCTTGAATGTATAAAACGTGGAAATCCCGGCATACAGATTATAGCGGTTGGGGACATGCAGCAGAAGATTTATGATAAAACAACGCTGAATGCGGCTGACTTCATGAATAATTTTCTAGGCAGATATGAGTCTGTGGTTTTTACAAAATGCTTCAGACTATGCGCACCGCTTGCTGCAAGGCTTGGAAGGATCTGGGAGAAGGAAATCAATGGTGTAAACAATAACTGCGAGGTGTTATTTATGAGGTCGCACGAGGTGGTCAATTTTCTCGCAGAACAGGATACGGCAGATATTTTATGTCTCGGAAGCAGAAACGGCAAAATGTCAAAAGTGTTAAATAAACTTGAGGAATCGCATCCTGAGAAATTCAACAAAAAGACGGTATACGCGAGCATTTCTGATGAGGATTCGGGCGGGGCTGTGAATCCTACAAAGTCCACTGCAATTTTCACTACATATGATGGCAGCAAGGGCATGGAAAGAAAAATATGCGTGGTGTTCGATTATACATACGACTACTGGGATGTCAGAAGGAAAAAAGCAGATGTAAAGTATGAGATCCTCAGAAATATTTTCTGCGTTGCGATGAGCAGAGGCAAGGAAAAAATAATCATAGTAAAAGACAGAAACAGCGACATACTTGATGAACAAGTTCTCTCGGAGCCTTTTGTAACAAACAGGAAATATGATGCACCGTTTCAGGTAAGCAGCATGTTTGACTTTAAATATGATGAAGATATAGAAAGATGCTACAGACTGATACACAAAAAGAAAATAAAAGTATCTGATAAATCCGTCATTAATGTAAACTCAAGCGATTGTATGATTGATTTGTCTCCGTGTATAGGAATTTATCAGGAAGTCAGCTTTTTTAAAAATTATGATATAGACAAACAGATTCGCTTTGCAAAGTCAGCGCATAAGGACAGATCGCCTCTTTATCTGGAGCCTGACGCAACACTTGAAGAAAAAGTCCTGTTTCTGACAGCCTATGATACATCTCAGAACAGATATTATTGTCAGGTGAGGCCCCCGTTCATTGCAGAAGAACAGGTTGCAGCGATTCATGATCGTCTGAAAACAGAATTTTCCAAGGATGAAGAAGTGCAGGATAATTTCAGTATGGAACTTGTCGATAAGGAAGGCGACCGGTACACCATCGACGGAAAACCTGATGTTATCAAAAACAACATGATATATGAACTTAAATTTACCAGCGAGCTGGCGCATAAGCATTTTCTGCAGTGCGCTTTCTACATGATTGCGTTTCATATGAAAAAGGGTATCCTTTGGAATATAAAGACAAACGAACGGTACATCATTACTGTTCCTGATGAGAAGAAGTTCATGAATGCTGTAATCAGGGCTATTACAAAAGGAAAAACGGATAAGGTCAGTATTAAGGGGTGTAGATTAGTTTAAGACTTATATAGAAGCACATATCATGCAGAAAAATCTATCATACTTATAGTGAACGCAGAAGACATCTGAAGATGTAATCAGGTAAATATGATTGTATTTACTATGAGAAGGATAAAGAAAGGCATTATTTATGGCTAAATATTTAGACAAAACACCTGATGAATGGGAATTATTAACTGAAAAATGGCATGAAGATGAAACGATTACATGCTCGTTACAGGAATATTTAGGTCTTAATGATATTGAATACCGTAAATTTGTATTCGGAATTGATGATAAAGATGTTTCTGATACAGATGTTATAGAAAAATCATCAGAAATTATAAGAGATGTAGTAACAGAACTTGTTATAAAACCAAAAATTGAAGAATTAGCAAAATGTTTAGCAAATGTAACTGATGATGTATGATGATGTAAGATAAGAAAGCGGATTTTAAAAAGGAAAATATTTAAAGGAATGACAAAAGATTCCTCCAAAAATCTTTGAAAAGCGGAAGCCGGGATGGTGTATACTGTCCCGGTTTCTGTTTTTTAAATACAAAAGCTTGAAAATTAACAGAAAAATCTATCATACTTATATTGAGCAGGAAAGACATTATTTGGATGTCATCATGCTATTTCCTCAACTTTTCGAAGCCGGGTTCTGATCGCCCGGCTTCTTTTTTTGCGAAAAAATAAATCATACTTATGAGGGAAGATGAACGCTGCATGAATTTCCCGGGTCGAAGGACCCAAGAGGCAGCAGCAGAAACGGAAGGGATGCCCGTTGATGCCGGGCAGGCTTTGGCTGGCCTGTCTGCTGTCGGCCTGTGCACAGCCACTTAATGGTGCATGAACGACAGCAAAGCTATAAAGCATCCATGGCGCAAAAGCATTTCGCGAAGCGGCTGAGCCGTGCTGTTCAGCAGCAGAGGTCATATGCTCTTTTGTGGGTATATGGCCTTTGTTTTTGGAATTTTGGACAAACGTATAGCCGGAGGCTTTCGTCCCCGGCTCATATTTAAAAAGAAAAATGGAGTTGTATGTTAACAGGCTTATCTGTATTCCTGTTTTACACATATAGTATGTCAGAAATGATTTTGAGAAATGGCTTTCCATATAAGAATTATTGTCTCTTTCAACGGATGCTCAAACCGCCGGTTTTCTTATTTCTATCATACTTTCTATATAAAAAAGAAAGGTGGAGAGTAACATGAATAAATGCTATTTCTGCGGTGCATCGGGAGATTCAGCGCATATCGCGTTGGTTAAAGTGCGCGGTAAGAGAGATGGTGTGCGTATACAAAAAAATATAAAGATATGCGACGCGTGCCGTATCTGGAGGAACAAAGAAGACATAAGAGAAGCAGTCTCGGCAATGGAAGACTGGGATTAAGGAGGAACAAAAATGGAAACAAACAGGAAAAATGAAATTATTAAGCTTCATGACGCACTTTTAGATAGGCTTGGAATTAAGCCTGACAAGTACGAAAGAGAGGATTCGTTGATGTCAGCCATTGAGGAGATTGATGACGGTCAGGACGTGCAGGCGAGCCTTGTGGGCGTTATAAAGTGCGTGTACGGCAGGGAGCTGACAGACATGATATATAAATCTGTCTGTGCAAATCTTAAAGGCCCTAAAGCATGGGCCAAAGAAAGGGCATGAAAAAGGAGAGCTGCATTGCGCGGCTCTTTTTTTTGCGGGCTGCCTAGATGGAAATGAAGCAAACATAAGAAAAATATATCATACTCTTTGTAGAACATTTGCGAAAGGACAGAAATTACAGATGGGAAAAATTAAAGAGATATTTTCAGTTATAAAAGAAGAAATTGAAAGCAGTATAGAGGAAAGAGCAACTTTTGCAAAAATTGAAAAGAAAGTTGAAGAGACAAAAATAGCAGAAAATGCGGACTATGCAAGGGAGAAGTACAGGCAGCGCGGGTATAAGACACAGGTGGTTTTCGAGGCTGTCATGCATATGTTGCTTGTTATAACAGGAGGGCTGGTTGGAGTATATATAACACCTGCATAGGCGTGGATGAATGGCTGCATATTCTTATATGGAAGCCCACAAACGTAAACATAAAAAATCATACTTATGCCAGAAAGCAAAGCTGTTATATAATGCTGCGCTCTTTCGTATCAGGCAGATTTTCACTGGCTGGGATAAAGACTCACGCACCGACAATGAGAAAGAGGTCTTTGCTGAAGTAACTCTTTTACAGCAGACTTATCCTTCCATCAAGGTAAAAAGAGTTATATCATACTGTCATCTTGAGAAGCTGATGCGTGTTACGCATAACCCTGACTTTTTTGCAGGGCTTCCGTCACAGACCGCACAGGCTGTTGTCAAGCATGCAGTGACCAACTTCTCAAACTGGCTGAAATCCTTAAAGGCTTACAAGCAGGATCCGTCAAAGTTTTTGGGAAAACCGCAGATGCCGCACTACCAGAAACGTAATATTGTCACATTTACAATAACAAACCAAAGTGCCACTCTGTATCCTGCAAAATGTGGTTCGTATCTGAAGCTTCCACGCGTAGATGAACATATACATCTTCCGAATATAGAGGCTGATTCCATCCTCAAAGAGGTTAAAATCAAACCTTATTATGGAAGGTATATCCTGTGCCTTACCCTCGAAAGTGAAAATCCTGTCACAGATAATGCAGACATGCCCAACATATGTGCCATAGACTTTGGTGTGAGCAACTTCGCAGCTGTCGTATGCAATGATGGTTCATCAATGCTGTACAAGGGCGGAGCTGTTCTGTCAGAGTGCCAGTGGTTCCATAAAAAGAGAGCCAGGGCTGTCAGCATTATCACAAAAGGCCATGAGCACATGCATGCCAGCTCTAAATATCTGAGTTCCCTAAGCAGGCACCATGTTGATTTCATTAAGGATCAGTGCCATAAGATCAGCCGCAGCATCATAAACTACTGCATTGAGCATCATGCCGGTACGCTTGTTCTTGGTGAAAACAAAGGCTGGAAACAGGACTGCGACATGGGTTCACAGAACAACCAGAACTTTGTCTCAATGCCTATAAGTCTGCTCAAGCAGATGATTATTTACAAGGCATCTGATGCCGGAATAAAGATAATCACGCAGGAAGAGTCATATACCTCACAGGCCGACATAACAGCAATGGATTACATTCCTGTTTACGGCGTTGATGACGAAAATGCAGTATTTTCCGGCAGGCGCATAACCCGCAGTCTTTACCGCTGCTCTAAC
>ERZ779697.245-NODE-245-length-30373-cov-5.27531_pt1 | contig 30373 bp, 26 predicted proteins | sample MGYA00511881_ERZ779697 | MGnify/ENA primary metagenome ERZ779697 (study PRJEB29588, sample SAMEA2148105) | human gut metagenome | biome: human gut; feature: human-associated habitat; material: faeces | place: Denmark | collected 2008/2010 ... | reverse complement strand
CAGTCTGCCTGCGGCAGACAGCTCCATCACAGCTCTTCGTTTTGACAGCCAGCCTTCACTTTCCTTCGGTCAGTTCCTGCTGGGCCCAAAAGGGCCTATTAGGAGAGCCTTACTGCTTCCCCTGCAAACTACAAACTAGAAACTATAAACTTCACCCCGGGAGGAAATCATGGAAGATGAAAAAGCGCGTCTTTTGGCGCTGCGTAAGAAAATAGATGAATTAAGTTATCAGTATTACACCCTCGACAAACCGACGGTGACTGATTATGAATACGATATGATGTACCGTGAGCTGGAAAATATCGAAAAGGCCCATCCCGACTGGGTGACGCCCGATTCGCCGACGCAGCGCGTGGGCTCGAAGATTTCCGGCGGCTTTGCCAAGTACACCCACGACCGGCCCATGCTCAGCCTGGGCGACGTCTTCAGCGACGATGAACTGCGCGAATTCGACCAGCGCGTGCGCAGCGATTTGGGCGGCGAAGACCTGGAATACGTGGTGGAACTGAAAATCGACGGCCTGGCCGTCAACCTGATCTACGAAAAAGGCCAGTTCATCCGCGGCGTCACCCGCGGCGACGGCGTCGTCGGCGAAGACATTACCAACAACGTGCGCACGATCCGCACCATACCCTTACATATCGCCAGCGATTCGCCGCACATCGAAATCCGCGGCGAAGTCTACATGCCCATCACGTCATTTGAAGCCCTGAACGAACAGCGCCGCGACGACGAATTGGAACCCTTTGCCAATCCCCGCAACGCTGCTGCCGGCTCCCTGCGCCAGCTCGACCCGCGCATTACGGCCCAGCGTAAACTGGCCTTCTTTGCCTATGCCTTGGGCGGCAACAGCGGCATTGAAATCAAGAGCCAGGAAGAATTGCTCCAGGACTTGGCGCAGTTCCATTTCCAAGTCAATCCGGAATACCGCAAGTTTACGGACATCGAAGACGTCATTACCTTCATCCACAGCTGGGACGACCGCCGCGACAGCCTGCCTTATGCGACAGACGGTATGGTCGTCAAGGTCAATTCCTTTGCCCAGCAGGCCCGCTTAGGGAACACCGTCAAAATTCCCCGCTGGGCTATTGCCTATAAATTCCCGCCCGAACAGGCCCAGACTAAGGTCCTCGGCATTTCCGTCAGCCTCGGCCGGACAGGCGTCCTGACGCCGGCTGCCGACCTCGAACCGGTCCACCTGGCTGGGACGACGGTCAAGCGGGCGACGCTGCATAACGAAGATTACATCAAAGAAAAAGATATCCGCATCGGCGATACCGTCGTCATCCAGAAAGCCGGTGAAATTATCCCGGAAGTCGTCCGCTCCTTGCCGGAACGGCGTGACGGTTCGGAAACAGTCTTCACCATGCCGACGACCTGCCCGGCCTGCGGCAGTCCCGTCGTCCGCCGTGACGGGGAAGCGGCCTGGCGCTGCACTAACCCGGACTGCCCGGCAGTCATCGGTGAAAAAATAGCCCACTTCGTTTCCCGTGATGCCATGAACATCGACGGCCTGGGTGACGCCATCGTCCAGCAGCTCCTGGCTCAGGACCTGATCCACGACGTCGCCGACATCTACGCCCTGACCAAAGAAGAACTGGTCGACCTCGAAGGCTTTGGCGAAAAATCGGCGGACAACCTCCTGAAAGCCATCGAAACGAGCAAGCACGTCGGCCTGGCCCGGGTCCTCTTCGCCCTGGGCATCCGCTTCGTCGGAGCCAAAGCTGGCCGCGTCCTGGCCGAATCCTTCGGCTCTGTCGACGCCCTCATGAAAGCCAGCACGGAAGACCTGACGGCCATCGATGACATCGGCCCGCGCATTGCCGACAGCATCGTAGCTTATTTCCGCGATGCCAAGAACCAGGCTCTCATCGAAAAATTGCGCGCCCACGGCGTCGACATGACGGCGGAAAAGAAGCAGCTCATCAACACGACTTTCGACGGGGAAATCGTCGTCCTCACCGGCAAACTGCAGATGTTCAGCCGCAAAGAAGCCGAACAGGCCGTCGAAGCACGAGGCGGTAAATGCACGTCATCGGTCACCAAAAAGACGACCCTCGTCGTCGTCGGAGCCGACCCGGGCAGCAAATACGAAAAAGCCAAGAAACTGGGGACCCCCATCATCAGCGAAAGCGAATTCAAAGAATGGCTCGAACGCTGAGAAAGTGGACAGATGTTTAAATTTTCGTTATAATTGAGAGAGTGCATGAAACCAATAAATAGCCAGTAACCACAAAATATTAACAACGTAAAAGGGACTGTCGCACGAGGCTTCTGCCATCATGCGCAGTCCCTTTTCACTTCAAACCCAAAAAGGAGGAGCTGTTTTGGAGACGATATCGACAAAAGGATCTATTTCCATTAAAAATAAATACAGTAATGAACTCCTGCCGGTGGTTGGGGTTATTGCCGATTATATGGCTATCTGGCTGGCCGAATATGTCTCTTATGGATTGCGGGATTTTTGGGTTCCAGAAACGCATTTTCACCTATCTTGGCTCAGTATCCATGTTATTATCCCCGTCGTATATATCCTTTTTTTACAACTGCACCATCTCTATACACGGCGCATGCAGTTCTGGCAGGTCATTTCCGGTGTCTTTAAATCGATATTTTATGCCATTTCCTTACTGATTTTTTTCATCTATATTGCCCAGACGGCGGCATCGACGTCGCGCCTCTTCGTGGCTTTACTGTGGCTGACTTCTTTTGTTTTCCTCGTGGCAGAACGCTACCTCGTCAAGCACATCTTAGGGCATTTCAAGCTGCTCCAATTGCCCGTCCTCATCATGGGGGCTGGCAAGACGGCAGCTATCGTCTTGGACTACTTCAAACACGATACGGGCGTCAGCTATGACTTCATCGGCTATCTGGAAGACTATACGCCAGAAGCGAAGGTAGCGGCCATGATGCCTCACTTAGGCCGTTTTGAAGATGCTGAAGCCGTCATTCGCCAGACTGGGGTCCAGCACGTCATGGTCATCGCACCGGGCCTTAGCAGCGACGCCGTCCAGGACATCGTCTATCGCGTTCAGCCGCTGGTCAAGAAAGTCGCCTTCATCCCCGATATGGGCAGCCTGCCCTTGGCAACGCTCGATACGGAAAGCCTCATAGACGGTCATATCGTCTCCTTCAGCTTCCGCAACAATTTGGCCCTCTGGTACAACCGCGCTATCAAGCGCGTCTTCGACGTCATCTGCACGACGCTCGGCATCATCTGCCTGTCGCCGCTTTTCCTGGCCATCGCTTTCTGGATCTATAAAGATTCGCCGGGACCGATTATCTTCAAGCACCGCCGCGTCGGCCGGAACGGCAAAGAATTCAACTGCTACAAATTCCGCAGCATGTGCGTCGATGCTGACGTAAAATTAAAAGAACTCCTCGAACGCGACCCGGAAGCCCGGAAAGAATGGGAAACAGAATTCAAACTGAAGAATGACCCACGCATCACCAAGAGCGGGGCCTTCCTGCGCAAGACCAGCCTGGACGAACTGCCGCAGGTCTTTAACGTCCTCAAGGGTGAAATGAGCCTCGTCGGCCCGCGGCCCATCATCCAGGATGAAGTCCCCAAATACGGCCCGTACATCAAAGACTTCTACATGGTACGCCCCGGCGTCACCGGCATGTGGCAGACCAGCGGCCGCAGCGACACGACCTACGAAGAACGCGTCCAGATGGACACCTGGTACGTCCGCAACTGGAACGTCTGGTTCGACATCGTCCTAATTTGGCGCACCATCGCCGTCGTCTTGAAGCATAAAGGCGCGTATTAGTCATTGGCCTAGGGGGACCGCTTGCGGTGGAGGGGTTCTTCACGAAGAAGAGCTTCAGCAGATGCATAGCCGGAATTTATGACGAGTGGTACATGGTTGTAATACAATCCTTCCTGAGTCTGGCGCGGCGAAGCCGCATACGAATCTGAGGAGATGCAGAGATGCGGCTTGCACCCTCAGTTCGTAAAAATTTCCCCGTCCGGGGAAATCGTAGGGGTCGCCACGTGGGCGACCCGCCACAGAACTAGCGGGTATACCCAATACAGCTCTAATGGAGATGATTTCATGAATCGAATTTCAACCTAATAAAATAGAAAGGATTGACCATTTTGTTTATTAAAATTATCGTTGCAGCTCACAAAAAGTACTGGATGCCGACGGATCCGGTTTATCTGCCTGTCCATGTCGGTGCCGAAGGCAAAGCTTCGATTGGCTATACGCCAGACAACACGGGCGACAATATCAGCTCCAAGAATCCTCATTTTTGTGAACTGACGGGTCTTTACTGGGCTTGGAAAAACTTGGATGCCGATTATCTGGGGCTTGTCCACTACCGTCGCTATTTTACGCGCAAAGAAGTCCACAATATCGAAGCCAAGAAAGACCAAATCTTGACTGAAAAAGAATGGCAGCAGCTCTTGGCTAAGCATCCCGTCATCGTGCCGGACAAGCGGAAATACTACATCGAGACGAACCGCTCCCATTATAACCATGCCCACCATCGGGAAGGCTTGGATGTAACAGAACAGATTATCAAAGAACAGTGTCCGGAATACCTATCGGCCTTTGAAAAAGTCATGAATCGCACTTGGGCTCATATGTTCAACATGTTCGTCATGCGCCGCGATTATTTCAAAGGCTATATGGAATGGCTCTTTTCCGTCCTCTTTGAGCTTGAAAGACGGATTGACATCACTGATTGGGATACTTATGATTCTCGCGTCTATGGCTTTGTAGCCGAACGGTTACTCGATGTCTGGCTCGAACATAATGGTATAGATTATATGGAACAAAATGTATCTTTTATGGAAAAGCAGGATTGGGTCAAAAAAGGTGGACTGTTTTTGAAACGGAAATTTCTTGGAAGAGCACTATAGGGGCGGCGCTAATTATTGGCTGACAAATAAAGATAGATGTGATAAAATTGTTAAGATGTATGTGCTAAATATCACCTAATTTCGGAATTCTATTTGAGAAAGAAAGGGCCTATATCGTTGGAGTGAATCCAATGGCAATCGAAGACTATGTTTGAAAAATTATACTCTATAAAATTACCTATGGATGCAGCACGGCAAAGCCTTTATATAAAAGGAAACTTGTTGGATATCAAAGATGCTTCTATCTGCTTGAAGAAAAATCAGACTTTAGATTTTGCTACTTATTTTAATTTGTTTTCTGCCCGGAAATGGAAGATCTATACGTCTATTCGTGATGTACGTATACAGTTGCATATCCGAGGAAACTATAAAATAACGGTATATGAAGTTTCACAGCAACAAAAACGAGAATTATATAGTGAAACTGGTCATGACGATTATCAGAAAGACATCCCTTTAAAATCCTGCCAAGCTAATTTTATCACTTTTACGCTGACAGCCTTGGAAGAGGGCGTTCAATTTTGGGGTGGCGCTTATTACGGCCAATTTGAGGATGTTCAGAATACAGAAATTGGTATTATTATTTGTACGTTTAAACGGGAAGAATATGTGAAGCGGAATCTCAAGACGTTACAAGGACTGATGCAAGAGAACCCACATTTCCACGTCATGGTTATTGATAATGGACAGACATTACCAGAAATACGCAATGAACAATTACAAGTCATCCACAATCGTAATTATGGTGGTTCTGGTGGATTTACTCGTGGCTTGATGGAACAAGTGAACCAGGGTACAAATAATTATGTTCTGATGATGGATGACGACATTCTTATTGAAACATCATCACTGGAACGTGTATATGCCTTATGCAGACATATAAAGAGTCAATATGCGCAGCAAATGATTGCCGGCTCCATGATGAGTATGGATGAACCGACTATTCAATATGAAAACACTGCCTATTGGGGAAAGATACGGTTACACGCTTTAGGCAAAAACTTTGATTTGACAAAAATGGAATACTTACTTCAGAATGATACAATACCTGAGGTTATCAATAAATATGCTGCGTGGTGGTTCTGCTGTATTCCTATAATTGTTATCAAGAAAAATGGTTATCCTTTGCCTGCTTTTATCAAAAGTGATGATATGGAATACGGCATTCGTAATCGCCAGGATATTATTACAATGAATGGTATTGGAGTATGGCATGAAACCTTTAATAAAAAAGAAAATGCAGTTGTTAATTACTTCAATGATCGGAATATGCTTATATTGAATCATTATGCATTTCATTGTGGGCGATGGAGCTTTTTAGGTACGGCATTAGGTCGACTCGGAAAACATATATTGCGCCGAAATAAATCAGGAGTGCAGATGTTCGCTGTTGCTTTACAGGACTATCAAAATGGATATGAACAAATTACTTCTATAGATGCAGATGAAAAATTAAAGCAAATACAACAATATCGTATTGATGAAAATATTTGTCGGACATTCATAAAAAATTTAGTCCTTATTTCCCAAACTTTTTGGCATTATCAACTTATACATAAGCAATATATAGGATTTCGTTGTAAGAATTTGAAGACCCAACAGTTTTGGAAGAAATATCTGCATTTGTGAAAAGGAGTTATAATGAAAAGTAATACAAACCCGACTTCACCTAAGATAACAGTTATCATCCCTGTTTATAATGCGGGCAGATATTTACAAGAATGCCTTAAAAGCGTATGCCAGCAATCATTACAGGATATCGAGATTTTTTGTGTCAATGATGGATCTGATGATGATTCCTTAAAAATTCTTCGGTCATTCCAAAGTCAAGACGAGCGTATTCATGTTGTGAATCAAGCCCATTTAGGAGTCTTTGAAGCAAGGAATCGGGCTATCAAAGAAGGGCATGGTGAATATGTTTGCTTTATGGATGCCGATGATTTATACCCTAATAATACGACACTAGCGTTGTTATATAATAAAGCCATAAGTTACCAGGCTTTGATTTGTGGCGGATCTATGAGACAGTTTGATGATAATGGTAGTTGGGAAAATTTTGAGGGAATTTTCTCGAAATATACATTTGATGAAGAAAAGATGATTTCATTTTTTGACTATCAGTTTGATTTTGGTTACCAGAGATTTTTGTTTCAGAGAAAGTTCTTAATAAAAAACAATATTTTTTTCCCGCACTATACTCGCTTTCAAGATCCGCCATTTTTTTTGAAAGCGATGATTTTGGCAAAGAGATTTTTAGCTATACCTCAGGTGACTTACTGTTATCGTTGTGGCCATCAGACAGATCCTATGCAATGGCCGCTTGTTAAAATCGGTGATATGGTAAAAGGCTGGATTGATGTTCTTAATCTTTCTAAAAAGTATCAATTGGCGACCATGCATTCTGTGGCAGTAGAACATGTTGAAGATTCCTATACTTTTAATGCTGTGCTACAAAAAATGTATGAAAACGAATCGACAATCTTATCGTTATTAGTAGAGGCAAATGCAGCTGTTGATACAACGTTACTGAAACAGGTGCGTCCAGATCTCGCTGAAGAACGACAGTATGTTATTAAAGAGTTTCGTGATGCTGTAAATAATCATACTATATTGAATCGTGAATATTCAGTGTTAAATGATAGGTATCACTGTTTACAGTACGATTTTGAACAAATGTCACATTCTCTTTCTTTTAATATAGGACGTATTTTAACATGGGGCCCCCGGAAAGTACGGGATATGATAAAAAAGGTGAAAGCATGATTTCTGAAATTATATTAAAATTAAAGAAAAATCAATTTCTTTTTGAAGAATTAGTCAAACGGGATTTTAAACAAAAATACAAGCGGACTGCTTTAGGCATGGCTTGGAGTATTTTATCACCGCTAATTACTTTGCTTGTTTTGAACGTTATTTTTTCCAATTTCTTTGGGCAACGCATACCGCATTATACAATTTATTTATTTTGTGGGAATCTCCTTTTCTCTTATTTTAGCGAATCAACGAATAGTGGGATGAATTCACTTATGGCTAATTCTGGCATTTTTAGTAAAGTAAATGTGCCTAAGTATATTTTTTTATTATCAAAGAACGTATCTTCTTTAATAAATTTTGGGTTGACACTTATTATCTTTTTTGCATTTGTTTTCGCAGAAGGTCTGCCGTTTACGGCAAAGTTTCTCTGCTTACTATACCCCATAGGTTGTTTGATTATCTTTAATATTGGGATGGGGTTGATTTTATCAGCACTTTTTGTCTTTTTTAGGGATATTGGCTATTTATATAGTATTTTGACAATGCTGATAATGTATGCATCAGCTATTTTTTATAGTGTAGATATCTTGCCAGGGCCATATCAACCTCTTTTTTTAGGGAATCCAATTTACGTTTATATTAAATATTTCAGAGAAATTGTTATTGACAGCCAGATTCCTTCTTTGGAGTACCATCTTTTATGTGCTTTTTATGCTGTTTTAGTACTTTTTATTGGCGGTTTTATATATAAAAAATATAATCATAAATTTTTGTATTATATCTGACCTGGTTTTGAGAGGAGCAATTGCAGTGAACATCATAAAAGCCGTAGGCGTATCTATCCTCTATCTGACAGGTGACTTCAAGGATATTGGACTCAAAGAGTACGTCATGCGCAGATTGAAAGGAAATTATCATGTAACTCAGTTTTGGGCTGATCGTAATATTAACTTTTCTTTAGAGAAAGGGGATATGTTAGGAATCATTGGTACCAATGGGGCGGGCAAGTCGACATTGTTAAAAGCCGTTTCTGGTATCATGGTTCCGACCGAAGGTCATATGGAAATCAATGGATCCATTGCCGCCTTGTTGGAATTAGCTAGTGGATTTGATCCTGAATTAACCGTTCGAGAAAATACCTATCTCCGTGGAGCTATGTTGGGCTATACGCGAAAATTTATGAATGATAAATATGAGGAAATCATAGATTTTGCAGAGCTACAGGATTTTCAAGACAGGCCGTTTAAACAATTGTCCAGTGGCATGAAGAGTCGATTGGCTTTTTCCATAGCTTGCCTAGTCCATCCAGATATACTGATTTTGGACGAAGTATTGAGCGTAGGCGATGGAGCCTTTGCTAAAAAAAGTGGCGACCGGATGCGGGAAATTTTAAAAAGTGGTGTTACAGGCATTTTAGTTTCTCATTCTGTACCCCAAGTAAGGAGTATGTGCAACAAAATCCTGTGGTTGGATCATGGACACCAAGTTGGCTTTTCTGACCAAGTAGAAGCATACTGTGATGCTTATGAAGAATTTTTAATTACAAAGAAGTTACCTCATACAAGCGATGAAATCCAACTTCTTGCAGAAGATTTTCATAAACGAATAAAAAGAGAAAGAGAGTTAGCGAATCGTACAGAAGCACAACGACTGGAAGATTTGTTAAATAAAGGTGATTCTGATGCTGCTTTACAAGCAGCAGTGGCTATTATAAAGAAAAAGAGACCGGAACTTTTGCGATAGAATAAATTATATGATAGATAAATATGCGCCATTTGAGGAGAAACTTTATGAAACCTAAAATTAGTATAATTATACCTGTATATAATGTGGAAAAATATCTCTGCGATACAATGAATAGTGTTATAACACAGAGCTTAGAGGATATTGAAATTATTTGTGTAGATGACTGTTCCACGGATAATAGTTTGAAAATTTTAGAGGCGTATTCCAAAAAAGATTCCCGTATAAAAGTACTAAAACATGAAGAAAACATGACTGCCTCACGGTCTAGAAAAGATGGTGTATTGTCTTCTACTGGTACTTATATCATGTTTCTTGATGGAGACGACCGTTTATACTCAGATTCTTGTCAGGTTGCGTATGATGCTATTGAAAAGTATCATACTGATATTGTTCATTTCGCCTGCGAGGTGGAGGCTATAGGTGATGTGGATGATCAACGGATAAAGGATACTAAGGAGGCCGCTGCGCCTTTTATTGGTGGTCTTAGTGAAGAAAGTTTATTACGGTCTTGTTGGATTGAAAAGAAGTTTGGTATTGAACTATGGAGTAAAATCTATAATGGAGAATTGTGCCGCAAAGCATTTCAAATGGTAGAAAATGGAAAATTTCCACGGGCACAAGATTTATATGCTTTCTTTATCATTTCTTATTTTGCTAAAACATATTATGGCATATCAGACGTACTTTATTCTTATAGATTGGGAAGTGGGATATCTGGAGAAACTTATCTAACAGTACATCAATTTAATGCCTTGGTATTACAAAAAAATGTATTGGATGCAATTGAACGTTTTACAGAAAGTTGTCAGCTTGCAGGCGAATCTTGCATTCAAGAAGTCATAAGTGGATTACATAAACGTTTTTTGAATAGTATCGTATGGAACTGGCTTCATCATTTGAGACCGGAAGATAAGACAGTGACATGGAATATGATGGTTGATGTGTGGGGAGTACGGGATATTATCTGTAATATGACTCGTTTTTGGAATCAGCGAGAATTTTTGGCAGAACAATTTGCTTGTGTTGATGAGTATAAACTTCCGAGACGTATTGAAAAAAAGTCGGGAACAAAACTGGCAATCGGAATTTATTATTTTAAAATGAATAATGGTGGTGCAGAGCGGGTATGCGTTACGTTGGCTAATTTATTTGCTAATGAAAAAGACGAACATGGTAATTATAAATACAAGGTTATCCTTATTAGTGATACTGCAGCCAATGAAAAAGATTATACCCTGGATAGTAAGGTAAGCAGAGAATTTTTGGTACCTTTTGATACTTCTGTTAATGAAAAATATATGGAGCGTTTTGATGGCTGGCAGGAAATTATTGCTCGTAATCATTTAGATTTGGTCATCAGTGGATTGTGGGTTGCACCTGCTGTGTTTTGGGATATCCTTTCTGTAAAAAGTCGTACGAGATGTTCTTATATTATGCATCAGCACAATTTTTCCTGTATTCCCAATAAATTTTTGATTATGAAGCCTTCCGAAGTAGCCAAAGATTATGTTTTATGTGATGGAATTGTTGTCTTATCCAAAACTGATCAATTATATGTAAGTGCTTATAATAAAAATGTTGCTTTTATTCCTAATCCGTCAGAAGTAAATCCACGGAAAGAAAAAAGTTTATATAGAAAAAATACCATCGTATGGGTAGCCCGCCTTTCAGAAGAAAAAAATCCTTTAGCTGTTTTGAAAATGATGCGATATGTAATAAAAACTTGTCCTAATGCAGTCTTGTATGTTATTGGGGCTGGCGAAGAAGCTATATATAATCAGATGATTCAATACATTAATCACTATGAATTAATGTATAACGTCAGAATGGTCGGCTTTACGAAAGATGTGGAAAAATATTATAAATTGGCTTCTGTCTTTGTATGTACGTCAGATTTTGAAGGATATCCGCTGACATTTGGCGAAGCATTATCATATGGTGTTCCCATTATAACTTTTGATATGCCTTGGCTATATTATATTCAAGATGGCCGTGGAATTGTAACTGTTCCACAGGGAAGAATTGATTTGCTTGCAAGGGAAGTAATATCGTTATTGCAAAATGACAAGAGATGCAAGAATCTTGGCAAACAGAGCCGCCAATTAGTTGCAGATATTAGTAATGAAAAATCATTTCTCGATGGGAATTAATTTTAAATAATAATGGATTTTATCGAAGAAAAAATATGGCCCATCCAGATGTTCTGTTGTTGCTTCGATACATTAACGAGTTTAACAAGAAAGGCGGAGATATTCAGTCTAAAGATGTATGGATACCGTTTGGAAGTCAACAAAAGCGAATCGATTGTTTGAAATCAGAATTGAATTCTTTACAAAATTCCATTTCATTCAAGTTGGGGAGAAAACTAACTTTTATACCACGAAAAATAAGAGATATTTTAAGAAAATCAATTTAGTGTCAGGAAGGGAAAATTATGCAGATTGATGTATCAGTAATTATACCTGTTCATAATAATGAAAAAACCATTAAAAACGCAGTAGAATCTGTATTATTTCAAACATGGAAGAATATTGAAATCATTTGTGTGGATGATGGGTCAGAAGATAAAAGTCTTTCTATACTTCGTTCTTATGAAAAAAAAGACAGCCGACTACAAGTTATTTCATTGCCCCATAATCAGGGTACACTAAAAGCAAGAAAATATGGGGTACAGGCCTCTTCAGGAAGATATGTGATGTTTTTAGATGCTGATGACTTATATAAAGAAGATGCTTGTAAATGTGCATACCTTGCGATTTCTAATGCAGGAACAGATATAGTCCATTTTGGGACTGAAGTGTTAAATAGCAATCATCTGTCCGAAGAGAGAATTCATTTGAACGAAAAACTTCTTCGACCGCATAAAGGAAAAATCAGTGGCAACTTATTGAACTGTTGTTTTATAGATCATCTTTTTACTGCCAATTTATGGAATAAAATTTATAAAGGAGATATATGCCGGCAAGCATTTTCTCATTTAGTCAATTCTAATTTACGAAAAGGGGAAGATTGGTATACTTTCTTTGTTATCGCCTATTATAGTAGAACTTATGAGGGAATTGATGATATTCTTTATCAGTATAATTTAGGAGCTGGTGGAACTGGTTCTGAAATGGATTTAAACCAATTCAAAATGCTATTGACAGAAAAAGATACCTATGATGCTATAAAGGCTTTTTTAGCAAATAAAGATACAAGTAATTATAAAAATATTTTAAATAATTTGCAGTATCATTTCTTAGATGAATGTGTCTTTAAATGGGCCAATGAGTTATCTATCCAGGAAAAAGCAAAGGGATATGTGGAACTTGTCAAAACATGGGGACACAAATTAGTTATGATTGAGTTGGCTCACTATTGGTGGGATAATCATTATGAATTATCTGGCTATCTAAAGGAATCCGGTATTTATACCAGTTGTGTACGTGACCACCAGAAGCCTTTGACTATTGCTTTTTATTATAGAAGTATCAGTGGTGGTGGGGCACAGCGGGTCGCTGCACTTCTAAGCAATCGATTCTCTGAAGTGAAAGATTATCAAGGAAAATATATGTATCAAGTTCTATTAATCACTGATGAAGGGCCGCAAAAAGAAGAATATGAACTTTCTGAACGGGTTATCAGGGAGTATTTGCCAGGCTTTATAAAATCCAAAGGTGCAAATTATCTTGCCCGATATGAAAAATGGCAACAAATTCTTGAAAGACGAAATATTGATGTGGTTGTTAGTGGACTTTGGGTTGATCCCTGTACTTTTTGGGATATGCTTACGGTTAAGGGATTTTGGACGAAGCCATCGTTTATTATTCATTCACATAATTTTTGCGCAGTTCCATTTATTTTTCCAAACCATGAAGCTAAGGAGCTATTAGCAAAGTATATGATTTGTGATGGTGTCGCTGCTTTATCTGAAATTGATGAAAGATATATTTCTGCCTTTAATCATCGTGTCAAATGTATTGTCAATCCTTTGGCGTTTGATCCTGATGATGTACCAAATTCAACTTATACTCCAAATACCGTAATATGGTGTGGAAGGATTTCCTCTGAAAAAAAGCCCGTTGATGCAATTCGAATGATGTATGAACTTCATAAAATAAATCGGGCTGCTCAACTTTATATTGTAGGGAGGGGAGATAAAAAGATTATTCAAGAGATGAAGAACCTTGTAAAGATATATCATCTTGAGGATAATGTGTTTTTTGAAGGATTTCAGCTGGATGTAGGAAAATATTATTCCAGGGCTTCTGTATTTATTAGTACGGCAGAATATGAAGGCTTTTCATTGACTTTTAGCGAAGCGTTATCTTTTGCGGTTCCTATTGTTACCTATGAAATGCCTTGGCTGACTTTTACTAGAGATGGCAGGGGGATTCTTTCAGTACCACAGGGAAGATATGATTTAATGGCACGGCAGGTTGCTACGTTGTTGGATGAACCTGAGCAAATATTTACTATAGGACATGGGGGAAAAGCCCTTGTTTCTGAATTGGCTCATGCTGATATTATTGCTCAATGGCAACGTCTGTTAGACATGGCTGTATATGGAAAACAAGTTGAGAAGGAAAATATTTCTGATGAAAATCAGAATGCTAATATCTTGTTGCAATATATGACTCTTTGGTCTGAAATCGGAAGAAGGCGAGCAGTCCAAACAAAAAGAAATGGTCTTTTAAAACGAAATCAACTAAAGAAAAATCAAGAAGAGCAAATATGTAGAAATCTGAAGTTTGATATTGATTCTCTCAAAAATTCGGTATCTTTTAGAACTGGTCGGTTTTTGACTTGGGGACCAAGAAAAGCTAGAGGATGTTACTATTGTTTAAATCAACATGGCTTTAATTATACAGTAAAACGCTTTGTTGAGCATTTGGGTATAAATATGGGAACGGGTGATTACCATAAGAATGGATAGACAATGAAACTTTACCATGTAATTACAATTGTGAGAGCAAAAATGAAATAGCTTAATAAATAAGGGGCTGTGGGGGGGATTGGAAGAAGTAGCTGTATTGAATTAGAGATAATCCCACTATTGATTTATGAGAGGTGTTTTAATGGAACCTAAAGTATCTATTATTATTCCTATTTTCAATACGGAAAAGTATCTTACTGAGTGCTTAGATAGTATCTATAGACAATCCGTAAAGGAACTTGAAATAATTTGTGTAGATGATGGGTCAACTGATGATACCCCAAAAATTTTAGAACGATATAGTAAAGCTGATTCTAGAATACGAATTCTGACTCAAGAAAATCAGGGTGTGGGTGTTGCTAGAAATTCAGGAATGGCAATAGCAACAGGAGAGTATATCCAATTTCTCGATAGTGATGATATGCTGGAACCATGGGCACTGGAATATGCTGTACAGCAGATGATAGAAAAAGAGTTGGATGTATTTTATTTTGATGCTCAGACGATTTTTGAATCAGTTCAACTGGAAGAGGAAAAAAAAAGCTATAAAACATACTATCATCGGGAAAACTGTTATCAGAATGTTCAAACAGGTTGCCGGTTGTTTACCGCATTAACTAAAGATGGGGCATTTCGACCTAATGGTAATCTTCAAATGATTCGTAGGAATTTTTTGCTTCAATGTAAAGTACAATACATATCAGGCATTGTTCAAGAAGATAATGCTTTTACTGCTGAAATCATGCTCCATGCTCAGCGGGTATGTCATGTTAATAAGCCACTGTATATACGGCGGGTTCGGTCAGGTTCTATTATGACAAAGCCTCTGGCTTTTTCCAATGCCTATGGATATTTTCGCTGTGCTATGACTATGGAAAAGTATTTTTTCAAGCCAAATTTTTCAGAGAATAGCCGGTGCGCTTTACAGATTTTTTGCCAGAATCTTGTACAAAATATGGAAAAGATTTATAAAAATATTCCGGAAGAAGAAAAAGAAAAAATAAGGATGATTCCAGTAGAAGAACGCGGAGTTATGTTGTACCTTTGTTGGTATAGTGAACAAGCTACTATAAGCCAAAAAGAAAAAAATAAAATAAATGCTGAATGCAGAGCAATGCGAAAAGAAAAGGAAGTACTTGTCAAACAAAATGAGAAGATACAATATCAAAATACGGCTTATCAGCAGCAGCTTGTGGCAATAAATAATACACTTCAAACATTGGAAAATGAAACAGATACTTTTGTCAAAAAGTTGAAAGAATCGTCTCAAGATAGAGAAATATTGCAACGACAATTATCTGACAAGCAAAGACAGTATGAAAAAACTGCAAATAAGAATTCTGCTTATCAACAACAGATAAAGAAACAAGAAGGCGTTATTCAAAAATTAAATGATACCCTTCAGAATGAGAAAAAAATTTTTACCAGAAATTATCAGAAAATATCTGTAGATAAGCAGAAATGGCAGAATCAGTGTTCTTCCTTGGAAAAACAAGTAGAAGAAATCCGTCATGAGAACATGGTCTACCAACAGCAGATGACAGAACAAAGCAAGGAATTCCATACTTTGCAAGCTGACTTTTTCGCTATGCAGCAGTCTCTTTCTTTTCGAGTAGGAAGAAAATTGACCTGGTTACCGCGAAAAATTCGGGATGCATTTTTTCGTTGATAGAGGAAATCATGGTGGGACTATCGCTTACGATTTCTATCTATAATGAGAAATTATAAAAAGTTAAATGATTGTCTAGTGGATCGAACACCGACACCCAGAAAACACAATCTAAACGAATGATTAACTCTGCTGGCGTTGATATGGTAGCCGGTAATTTCTATCAGAATAAATAAAGAAGGAATGGATTATTATGAAAATTGCAATTGCAGGTACGGGTTATGTTGGTCTGGCTAATGGAATGCTGCTTAGTCAGCATAATGAAGTGGTAGCACTGGATATTGTGCCAGAAAAAGTAGAAATGTTGAATAGGGGAGAATCTCCTATTGTCGACCAGGAAATCACTCAGTTTTTATCTGATCGACATTTGAATTTTAGAGCTACCTTAGATCCTAAAGATGCTTTTTCTGGTGCAGATTATGTTATCATATCGACTCCTACTAATTATGATGAAACTAAGAATTTTTTTGATACGTCTTCTGTAGAAGTTGTTATTCAGGAAGTTTGTACTATTGAGCCACATGCCACTATGGTGATTAAATCTACAGTACCGGTTGGATATACGGAAAAAGTTAAGAAACGATTCCATACGAATAATATTATTTTTTCTCCAGAATTTTTGCGAGAAGGAAAAGCTTTATATGACAATTTGCATCCTTCACGGATTATTGTAGGAGAACAATCCAATAGGGCAAAGGTTTTTGCTAATTTATTAGCAGAAGGAGCTGTAAAGAAAGATATTCCGATTCTATTTACGGGTTCAACAGAAGCGGAAGCTATTAAGCTTTTTGCCAATACGTATTTGGTTTTACGAGTTGCCTATTTTAATGAACTGGATTCTTACGCTGAGATTAGAGGGCTAAATGCGCGTCAAATTATAGACGGTGTTTGCCTGGATCCACGGATTGGAGATTTTTATAATAATCCTTCATTCGGTTATGGTGGTTATTGTTTACCGAAAGACACAAAACAGTTATTAGCCAATTATCAGGATGTACCGCAGAATTTAATTGCAGCTATTGTAGCATCTAATCGAACCCGTAAAGACCATATTGCAGATATGATTCTAGCAAAACATCCTCAATGTGTGGGAATTTATCGATTGACCATGAAAAAATCCTCCGATAATTTCCGGGCTTCCGCAATTCAAGGAGTTATGAAACGGATAAAAGCAAAGGGTATTCCAGTCATCGTATACGAACCCACTTTAAAAGAAGATATGTTTTTTCACTCGTCTGTAATCCGCAATCTCAATGAATTCAAACAGCAGAGCGATGTCATTATTGCCAACCGATGGAACGAAGAATTACGAGATGTTCAAGAAAAGGTTTATACAAGAGATATTTTTGATCGAGATTGAATTCATAAAATAGAGAGGTATATTATGCAAAAAGAAAAAATTAAAATATTAGTATGTCATCATAAAAAATCTCCTTATATAAAGAATGAATGTGTTATTCCTGTCCAAGTTGGGAAAACTTTAAAAAATTTTGACTTGGAATACTGTATAGGAGATGATTCTGGCGATAATATTTCTAATAAAAATCCATATTGGTGTGAATTAACGGCTCTTTATTGGGCGTGGAAAAACTTGGATGCAGATTATTATGGATTAATGCATTATAGGAGATACTTATCATTTGAAAATAATGAAGATTACCAGGTTATTACTTCATTGAATGATGAACAAGTAAAACGTTCTTTACAACCCAGTAATATTTATAATTTTTGCCATGATGCTGATATAGTTACTGGACCAATATGGTCGATTCATCCAGTAGGGTTGGATAATTTAGTAATGAGTTCATATGATTTTTATAAGAAAGAACATATTCAAGCAGATATGGATATTACCTTATCGGTTATTAAAGATAAGTATCCAGATTTTTATTTTGCAGCTTTGGATGAACTATCATCTAATTATTGCTTTTTTATGAATTTAATGGTTTTGAAAAAAGAATTATTTTATTCTTATTGTGAATTTTTATTTGGAGTTTTAAATGAAGTAGAAAAGAAAATAAATCTTGATAATCGGGATTCATATCAGAAACGTGTGTTTGGTTTTTTAGCTGAGAGATTGTCTAATGTTTTTGTTATATATTGCCAGCAAAAAAATCCAAATTTAACAATTAAACATACAGGAATGTATTTCTTGGCTGAAAAACAGAATATTAATTTAAAATCAATAACAAAGCAGATTATAGATAAAGAAAATATAGTGGTTGATGGTAATGCTTTATCGCCGATTAACATATGCATGTCGTTTGATGATAATTATTTGATGCCAGCCTTAACTGCTTTGAAATCTATTATGAAACATACGAAGTCTTATATCAAGCTCTATATTTTATGTGATAAACGACTTTCCAAGGCCAATCGAAGTATAGTAAAAAATAATTTATCAAATAATTTTGATGTTCATTTTGTAGACGTAGATCCTGGAATTTTAAGTTATTTACCTTTAAACAGGGAATATATATCTATAAATACTTATTATCGTTTACTTATACATAAATTAATAGATGTTGATAAAATCATTTATTTGGATTCAGATTTAATTGTTGTTGACGATATTAAAAAATTGTGGGATATAGATGTAAATGGGTTTTGTATGGCTGGAGTATTAGATGAAGGCGGTGTTATGCAATCCAGAAGATTAAACTTAGGTGCTGATTCTAATTACATTAACGCAGGAATAATAGTACTAAATATTAAAGAAATTAAAAAAAGATATCCTGATCCGTTGAAAGCTTATTTAGAAACATATTATTTTAATAGAAAATTCATAATTTTACAAGATCAAGATATTTTAAATATTATATTTAGAGATAGCATACTGGTTTTGCCTTTAAAATGGAATGTTAATGGCAGAATATTTGAAGTTAATGAACTGGACCACAAATATAATGATAAAGATATAAGAACAGCGCTTGATGATTTAGGGATTATTCATTTTACAGACCGTAAAAAGCCTTGGAAGTTTCAAGCTACACATCCTTTAAAATCGATGTATTGGTATTATCGAAAACAAATTTTAGAATTGCCATTATCTTTTACTGAAAAAAGAAATATTTTTTTACAAAATCAGTTTAAATATGTAATAAAAGGAAATATTGTGCATGCTGATTGGCATGGAATTAAATTTAAAGTGAATAAAAAAACGGCAAAAGATATTTTGAGAATTTTTCGTTTTAAAATATAAATGAATGAAATTTGAGAAAGGAGAGGCATGTGTGATGTATGATTATCTAGTAATTGGCAGTGGCCTGTTCGGGTCCGTTTTTGCCCACGAAATGACGAGAGCTGGTAAGTCTTGTTTGGTTCTTGAACGGCGGGATCATGTGGGTGGCAATGTGTATTGTGAAGAAAAGGAAGGCATCCGTATTCATAAATATGGCGCTCATATTTTCCATACTTCGAATAAAGTGGTTTGGGATTATGTGAACCAGTTCGTGGAATTCAATAATTATGTTAATTCGCCAGTAGCGAATTATAAAGGTGAATTGTACAACCTGCCTTTCAATATGAATACCTTTACCAAGATGTGGGGCGTCGTTACGCCGAAGCAGGCAGCCGCCAAGATTGCCCAGCAGCGTCAGGAAGCGGGGATTGCGGAACCGAAGAATTTAGAAGAACAGGCTATTTCCCTTATTGGTACGGACATCTATACGAAACTGATCAAAGGCTACACGGAAAAACAGTGGGGGCGGAGCTGTACGAAACTTCCGGCTTTCATTATCAAACGTCTGCCGGTACGATATACGTTTGACAATAACTATTTCAATGACCGTTATCAGGGCATTCCTATCGGCGGTTATAATGTATTGATCAACGCACTGCTGGAAGGCATCGAAGTTCGGAATGGCGTTGACTATAATAAGACTCGCCAGGAATATGAAGGAATTGCGAAGACAGTAGTCTATACGGGACCGATTGATGAATACTTTGACTATAAATTGGGTCGCTTGGAATACCGCGGCCTTCGTTTTGAAACGGAACGCATAGAAGAAGAAAACTATCAAGGTGTAGCAGTCATGAATTATACCGACCGGGAAACCCCGTATACACGCAGCATCGAACATAAACATTTTGAATTCGGCGAACAGCCGGTTACGTATGTCACCAAAGAATACCCGGAAGATTGGCATCCTGGTGAAGAAGCTTATTATCCGGTCAACAACGAACGGAACCAGCATTTATATGAACAGTATGCAGCCTTAGCGGCACAAGAAAAAAATGTTATTTTCGGTGGTCGTTTAGCCGAATATAAGTACTATGACATGGATGACGTTATTGCTAGTGCCTTAGAGATGGTGAAAAAATATGAAGCCCATTCGTAAAGCCGTCATCCCGGCGGCAGGCTATGGGACACGCTTTCTGCCGGCGACCAAGTCGATTCCTAAAGAAATGATCCCTATCGTCGATAAGCCCGTGATTCAATATATCGTAGAAGAAGCTATTCAAAGTGGCATCGAAGAAATTTTAGTCATCACCGGCCATGGGAAACGGGCCATCGAAGACCATTTTGATACGAATGTCGAGCTGGAGTATCACTTACGTCAGCAAGGGAAGTTGCAGTACCTGGAACTGGTACAGGAAATCTCGAAAATCAATGTCCATTACATTCGCCAGAAACATATGCGCGGCTTAGGGGATGCTATCCTTTGTGCTGAATCCTTTATCGACAATGAATCTTTTGCTGTCCTCCTCGGTGATGATATCATCTATCATGAACAAGAACCGGCCATGCATCAGATGATGAGAATGTATAATAAATACGGCGCAACTATGGTAGGCTGCCAGACATTGAATGGAAATCAAGCTGTTCCGCGGAATATTTTGCAAAGCGTGGCTATCGAGAAAACAGGCATTTCCCGTTTCCTCAACGTAGAAAAAGTGGTCGGTCATGAAGCCGATGGAAAATCAGCCATGCTGGGACGCTATGTCCTGACACCAGATATATTTGAAATCCTGCGCCGTGTCCAACCTGATGAAAACGGCGAAATCAGATTAGCCGATGCCCTAAAAATCATGGCCAGCCGCCAAGCTGTCTATACTTGCCAAATAGAAGGAAAACACTACGACGTAGGCAATCGGTTGGATTACCTAAAAGCAACGGTAGAATACGCCTTGCGGCGCGAGAATTTGGGAGAAGATTTTAAGGAATATTTAAAAGAAAGGATTTGACAGATGATTGATGAAAACTACACTCTTGATAGACAGACTATTTAATATTGATTTGAATCGTGTTGGGTGGATTGATGTAGCGAAAGGGATTGCTATTGTATTAGTGATTATTGGGCATACTGTACAGTTTGGAGGCGGCACTCGCAACTTTATTTTTTCGTTTCATATGCCATTATTTTTCTTGTTATCTGGTTTTACCTATAAAGTTGCTCAAGATTGGAAAACATTTAAAAACCATTTGAAAAAAGGTATTCGACATCTCATTATTCCTTGTATCATCGTTTCCTGTATTGGCATTATTATACAATGGGGAATGGGACATAATTATAGTGGTCAAGCACTATGGATAATCGTAAAACGGATGGGAAATGCCCTTTGGTGGGCATCAGGCGTAGGGGTACGTTCTCATCCTGCTGCGGGTGCAATTTGGTTTTTGTTTTCTCTTTTTTGGGCTAAAATAATTATTGATGGGATAAGTCTTTTGTTTCCCAATAAGAATAAAGAATATATTTATGTGTTTATCGGATTGTTAGGGTTAGCTTTAGGGATTAAACACAAATGGCTTCCTCAGAATTTAGATGTAACATTCGTGACAGTTCTGTTTATTTATTTAGGAATGCTATGGAAAAGATATATTGCTGTCATTCAAGAACATGAAACGATTCTATTCCTCTGTGCTGTTTCATTTTGGCTTTGTTGTCTAAATTTTGATATATATATTGAAATGGCAGGAAGATCTTATCCATATTTAGCCATTTCAATTATTGAAGCTGTTGCAGGTTCATTTGCAGTTTGTTGTTGTAAAGCTCTTATGGCTAATACAAAATTAAGTTTTCCCATCCAGTTTATCGGAATGCATACTTTATTAATTTTTCTTGTCCATCATATGGATTGGACTGTTCATGCATTATGGCAAACAAACACGATGTGGAAAACATGCGCCTTACGAATTGTAATCGTTTTTCTTGTAAGTTTCGTTATTTATATTATCAACAGAAAAAGCGAAATTTATAGGAATCATCGGATGAAGGTTGAGTGAAAATAGCTATAGTTAGTAGGATAAAATAAACTGAAATTACGATAGTGAAATATGCTTTTCAAACATATGATATGCGATAAAAGCCATGAACTTCTAGGTTCGTGGCTTTTATTATTTTGGGATATTACGGAGGCCTATGGATGGTGTAAAATAATTGTGGGGAAACTTTAATACATTAAAGAAAATATAAAAAGAGAAGGAGCTCCTTGGTGTATAATAAGTTTAGACAAAACCAATACGAAAGGAGTCCTTCTCATGTTTAGTATACAACAAATTGCCAATGTTTGGGTACATTTTTTTAATGAATCTCTTCAAAATATCTTATCCCAAGAAGTATCCCTGGTTCAGTTGAGCCAGAAGTTGGAACAATTGGTGAACCAGACAGGAGGGGAGGTGTTAAAAGCCATCTTGGAATAAGCGGATGAGGCTATCTATACCGGGGTTAATCAAGAAATATTGAAGAATGAATGGAGCCGTCGAAAACTGCTGTATTGTACATATATCCCTGACAAAGCATCTCATATGCCAGGTCGTGAATCCACCTTGACAGGTGAATGGATGCGACTCATAGAAAATGGTGGTTATCAGCATATCATGTAACACTTATACCGAGGTCCTTCTTCTCATTCATAAAAATTCCCACAATATGTTGACACCGTCCTAAGATTCTACTGGATTGACTATAGATAATGATTCGCGTATAATGATGGTAAAGATATCAGTTCTCATCACATAATATGAATGATGGAGGGAGGGGTGGATATGTGTCGTGCACTTAAAATGAAGATTTTTCTCAGGGGCATGTTAAAGGCATTTGATTCAAGAAATACGAAATCTTTATATGGAAGAAAGCGTTCTTTTTCACCTACCATGATGTATGGCAATCAAAAGACCGATGCAGAACGACTCTCAGAAGACTGGATTGCACTAGGAAATGATTTTAGTATGGTGATGGTAGAGACTGGTGAAATACATGGAAAATAGGGAAGGGACGAAAGTTCCCAGCAACATCAGCATTCTAACCAGAAGAGGGATATCCATACGATTCAAACTACTGTACACAAAGGGCCATTGCCGGATCCGTATACGTTTGAACAATATGATAAGGTAGTACCGGGGGCTGCGAATCGGATTTTGACCAAATTTGAGCAACAGGTAGATCATCGATTGGATATGGAACGGAGACAAGCTGAGGATATACAGGCTAAGACTGCTATTGAGAAAGAATATGCTGATAGCGAGACGAAAATTGCCCTTTATGGTGTAATTTTCGCCTTTATTATTAGTCTGGTTTCTATTGGTTGTGGTGCGTACATGATTATAGCTACAGATCATGAAATTTTGGGGACACTATTCAGTGGTGCCGGACTTACTCCTTTAGTAGGAAATTTTCTTCGTGATACGCGTAGCCATCATAATGAATCGAAATCCTGATGGTAATTCATTGGTGTATAAATCCGTTTTCTATAAATGATACTGCGCCAGTCGTCAAGCCGTCTTTAGATTGAAAAGGAGAGCGACATGTACAACCATTTTTCATTGAAGCGATTCATTTTAGCAGGTTTTTTATGTAGTTCTTTATCCATTTTGGCGGTGCAGGCCGCTGAACCGGCTTCTCTTATGTCAGGGGCATTAGCTTATTGCACCGCAGTATAGAGACATTACGATGGTGTAAGGTGTGAGGAAGTAGAGGATGGATAAAAATAAGAATTCTGAGAGACGTTTGGTCTCGATTTTAGTACCTTGTTATAATGAAGAAGCGGTCCTGCATGAATTTTACCGGCGTACGGTGCAGGTGATCGATAATATACCGCAGTATGATTTCCAGTTCATGTTCGTCAATGACGGCAGCCGGGATCATACGCTGGATATCATGCGGGAGCTCCATGAAAAGGACAGGCGCGTGTCGTATGTCAATTTGTCCCGTAATTTCGGCAAGGAAATCGCCATGATTGCGGGCATCGATTATTTGACGGGTGATGCGGCGATTATCATGGACGCCGATTTGCAGGATCCGCCGGAATTGATCCCGGAAATGATTTCCTGGTGGGAAAAGGGCTATCAGGATGTCAGTGCCAAGCGGCGCAGCCGGGCCGGGGAGTCGTTCTTCAAGAAATGGTCGTCCCATGCCTTCTATACGATTCTGCAGAAGATGTCCAGCGTACCCATGCAGCGCGATGTCGGCGATTTCCGCTTATTGGATAAACAGTGCCTCAACGCTTTGCGCCTGATGCGGGAATCCCAGCGCTACACGAAGGGATTGTTCAGCTGGATCGGCTTTGAAAAGAAAGAGGTCCTCTTTGACCGCGAGGCCCGGGCGGCCGGCAAGACGAAGTGGAATTATTGGAAGCTTATGAATTTAGCCATCGAAGGCATCACGAGTTTCACCATCGCGCCGCTGCGGGCTTCGGACTTTGTCGGTTGCGTGTTGGCCTTTATTGCCATCCTCTATATGTGCTTCATCGTCCTGCGTACGCTCATCTGCGGCGAAGACGTGCCCGGCTATCCGTCTTTGATTTCGATTATTTTATTTATCGGCGGCGTACAGCTCTTCTTCCTCGGCATCATCGGGGAATACCTGGGCCGGGTCTTCAACGAAAGTAAATTCCGCCCGCTGTATCTTGTCAAAGACTATAATGGGAAAATCGTCCTGGATCAGAAGAGAAAGCAGTGAAAAACAGAGCGTCTCAGGCTCCGCCCAGGGCGTAGAGGATGTCGGCGGCTACGGCGTTCAGGTTGTAGCGGCTCGTGTAGCAGACGAGGGTGCCCTGAGCGGCGGCTTGCTGGCAGGCCTTGCGGACCAGGGCGTGGCTCGTGTGGTTCGTGTTGATGATCAGGACGTCGGCGCCTTGGAGTTTCTGGATGTCGAAGTTGCGGTTTTCTAAGATGATGGCGCCCGGGAAGCGGCTGCGGAATTTTTCGTGCCATAAGTCGCTGCCGCCGGCGACGCAGATATGGAGTCCCGAGAGGGCCTTTTCCAGGCGCGACGTGTAATCGTCGGGCAGGGGGAAGGCCCTTTTTTCCGTGTCTTCCTGGGGGCAGCGCGTTTCCCATTCGCGCAGGGATTGTTCGAGGGTCTGGACGTAGCCGTCATAGGCGTCCTGCATGGCCTGGCTCGTGGCTTTCAGTTGGGCCAGTTCCGCCCGCAGGCAGGCGGCGTCGTCTGTATTTTGCGGCGGCGTGTCGTCACAGACGAGGCGGATGACGCCGAAAGAAAGGGCAATCTGGGCGGCTGTCTCGAGGGCGCCGGCCAGGCGCAGGGCTGCATCGGCGTCTTTAAGGGCAATGGTGTCGCTGACTTCGATGCGGCCCCGCACTTTGTGATTGCCGATGCTCGTCGGCCGCGGGTACTGTTCGATGGTGATGACGGCGATCTTTTCCGTGCTGCTGCCGTCGCGGCGCTGCAGCTCGTAGACGGCTTTGCGATTGGTGAAGGAACGCTGCGTCAGTTTGCAGAAACCATCGCGCCGACCCGTGCAGTCCGGGAATTCGATTTCGCCGTCAGAAACCATTTTCTGCCAGAATTGGGCCGCCGGCACGGGACGCCCGGCCAGACAGAGCTCGTCGCCGTAGGACAGGAGCGACTCGTCACCGCGGCAGGAAAGGCGGAAGGCAGAGTTGATATAGATGAGCTGGTTGATTTTCATGGTAAGGTCCCCTTGTAGTCATTTATTTCATTATAGCATATAGCTAAAATGAAGAAAAAGCACTAACTTTTTTGTGTCAAGTGGGAAGAATTATGATAAAATAAAGGGGTGCATATCTAGTATACTAATTGTAAGGAGGTGCGCCGATAATGATGAAGCGGAATATTGTGCTCGTCGGCATGATGGGGAGCGGCAAGAGTCATATTGGCCGTAAGCTGGCCCAGCGCCTCGGTTGGCAATTTGTCGATACGGATCGGCGTATTGAACGGGCCATGGGGATGACCATTGCCGAGTTCTACGCCAGTGCAGGGGAAAAGGTCTTCCGGGAACGGGAAATCAATGTCCTGCAGCAGGTCAGCCGCTATCATGAAGCTGTCATCTCTTTTGGCGGCAATTTTCCCATGAATGTCGGGACTTACCGTATTTTGCATCGCCACGGATTTATCGTTGCGCTATTATCAGAACCGTTCCGCGTGGAAGAACGGGTCAGCCGCCATATTGGCAAGCGGCCGACTGTCGATTACGACAATCTTCACGATTTCGTCCACACGATGATGAAACAGTGGGAAGAGGTCTATCCATACTGCGATTGTGTCATTGACACGACGCGCGGGGGAGCGTCACAGATCGTCGAATCCATTGTCCATAAAATCAACGAAAGGCATGTGCAGTTCATTGCCAGGGAAAAGAAGGAGAATGATGTAAAATGATCAACAAAATCGGAGTATTGACCAGCGGCGGCGATGCGCCGGGTATGAATGCGGCCATCCGCGGTGTCACGCGCTACGCCATCCAGAAAGGCCTCACTGTCGAAGGCATCATCCGCGGCTACGAAGGGCTGCTCAGCCATGAAACGCGCCCCTTGGGCCGGCGTGATGTCGGCGCCATCATCCACCGCGGCGGTACGATGCTGCGCACGGCGCGCTGCCTGGAATTCAAGGAAAAGGAAACGCAGAAGAAAGCCGCTGCCTATTTGAAGGAACTGGAAATCGATGCCCTCGTCGTCATCGGCGGCGACGGTTCCATGCGCGGCGCCCAGGCCTTGAGCCGCTGGGGCGTGCCGACGATCACCATTCCTGGGACCATCGACAACGATATGATGGGCACCCAGTACACGCTGGGCTTCGATACGGCGGTCAATACGGTTTTGGAATCGGTCAATAAGATCCGCGATACGGCCTTCTCTCACGACCGCGTCGCCGTCATCGAAGTCATGGGCCGCGAAGCCGGCTTCATCGCCCTCAATGCCGGCATGGCCTCCGGGGCCGAAGCGGTCCTCGTACCGGAACATCCGGTGGATCTGGCAGCGCTTTGCCGTCACCTGGAAGAATCGCACCGCATGAAGAAATTGAGCAGCATCGTCATCGTCGCCGAAGGGGCTGCCAAAGGCGCCGATGTCGTCGATTACATCAAACAGCACACCTACCTTTCGCCGAACCTGACGGTCCTCGGCTACGTCCAGCGCGGCGGTGCACCGTCGGCCTATGATGCCATCATGGCCGGCCGCTTCGCCCAGAAAGCCGTCGACAGCCTCCTGGCCAACACCTTCAACTGCGTCATCGGCCTCATCGACAACCGCGTCGTCGCCACGCCGTACTCCGAAGCCGAAGCCCTGCGCTATCCCATCGACGAAAACATGCTTAAACTCGTACATCTCTTGGGGAGATAAGGCGCCTGCGGCGCCGTTTGGCGTGCAACGCGATTCGTTTGCCGTGGCTGTGCATAAAGGAAATGCTCCTTGTGCACAGCCTCTTTTTTTGCGAAAGCTCTCGTTGACATCTCATAAATATGCACGTATAATAGAATAGCGTGTAATATTGTATGATTTATAAAAGTATCTTTTAGAGGAGTGTTATCATGTCGTTTGATTTTAGTCTGATTTGGAACTCATTGCCCCTCCTTTTGGCGGGCGCCGGTGTGACTATTGAAATCACGGCAATCGCTGTCGGCCTGGGTTTCATTTTTGGCCTGATTACGAGTGTCTGCCGCCTGTCGGGCGTTAAAATCCTGAACATCATTGCTGTCTGCTACGTCAATATCATCCGCGGCACGCCTATGCTGGTCCAGATTTTCCTGATTTATTTCGCCCTGCCTATGGTCATCGGTCAGCGTATCAATCCTTTCGTCGCTGCCGTCGCCGCCTGCTCGATCAACAGCGGTGCCTACGTCTCGGAAATCTTCCGTGCCGGCATCCAGTCCGTCGACAAGGGCCAGATGGAAGCGGGCCGTTCCCTCGGCCTTTCGTGGATGCAGACCATGCGCTACGTCATCCTGCCCCAGGCCTTCAAGCACGTCATCCCGCCGCTCGGCAACGAATTCATTTCCATGACCAAGGAAACATCCCTGGTCTCGGTCATCGGCTTTGAAGAACTGACCCGCCGCGGCCAGCTGATCATCGCCAAGACCTATGGCTCTTTTGAAATCTGGCTGACTGTCGCTGCGATTTACCTGATCATGACTTTGACCATCGCCCGCTTTGTCAGCTATTTGGAACGGAGGTTCGCAACGGATGATAGAAATTAAAGGTTTGAAGAAAAGTTTTGGCAAGCACGAAGTCTTAAAGGGCATTGACCTGACCATCCAGGATAAAGAAGTCGTCGTCATCATCGGCCCGTCCGGTTCCGGCAAGAGTACGATCCTGCGCTGCATCAATTACCTGGAACAGCCGACGGCCGGCGAAATCATCGTCGACGGCATCAGCATGAGCGATGCCAAGAGCATCAACAGCATCCGCCGCGAAGTCGGCATGGTCTTCCAGCGCTTCAATCTCTTCCCGCACATGACGGTGCTCGAGAACATCATCCTTTCGCCCATGAAGACGCGCGGCGAAAGCAAGGAAGAAGCGACGAAGAACGCCATGCAGCTCCTCGAAAAAGTAGGTCTCGCCGATAAGCGCGATGCCTATCCGGAAACCCTTTCCGGCGGCCAGCAGCAGCGTGTGGCCATCGCCCGCGCCCTGGCCATGAAGCCGAAGTTCATGCTCTTCGACGAACCGACGTCGGCCCTCGACCCGGAAATGGTCCGCGAAGTACTGGACGTCATCAAAGACCTGGCCAAAGACGGCATGTCCATGGCCATCGTCACCCACGAAATGGGCTTCGCCCGTGAAGTCGCCGACCGCGTCCTCTTCGTCGACGGCGGCAAGATCCTGGAACAAGGGAAACCGGACGACATCTTCTCCCACCCGAAAGAAGAACGGACCAAACTGTTTTTGTCGAAAATCCTGTAAAAAGCGTAAAAAAAAGCTGTCGCATAAGCGGCAGCTTTTTTTGTGGTTCGTTTGCCGAAAATTCGTAGAAATGCAGGCTGAGGCTGTGCACAGGATTCACGCGGGCGCCACGTGGGCGCCCCTACACCGAAAGGGTGTCTGCACAATCTCCAGCAATCCACGGTCTACGACTCACGACCCACGGCCCACGGCCCGCAGGGCCTTATCCCCGGGCCGCCCGGAATGCTGTTTCCGCGGCTTTGACGGTGCGTGCGATATCCTCATCGCTGTGGGCACCGGAGACGAAGTTGGTTTCGAACTGGGACGGGGCGAGGTAGATGCCCTGGTCGAGCATGGAGAGGAAGTAGCGGCGGAAGGCGTCCTGGTCGCTGGCAGCGGAGGTGGCGTAGTTGGTGACGGGGCGGCTATTGAAGAAGACGCTGAACATGGTGCCTGCACGGTGGACCTGGACGGCAGCGCCGGCTTTCTTGGCGGCTGCTTCGAGGCCGTCGGTCAGGACTTTTGCTTTGGCGCAGGCTTTTTCGACGTAGTCCGGGTCTTCCGTGATGATGCGCAGCGTTTCCAGGCCCGCGGCCATGGCCAACGGGTTGCCGCTCAGCGTGCCTGCCTGGTAGACAGGGCCGACAGGGGAGACGCAGTCCATGATGTCCTTGCGGCCGCCGTAGGCAGCGACGGGCAGGCCGCCGCCGATGATCTTGCCGAGGGTCGTCATGTCCGGCTTGATCTGGTAGATACTCTGGGCGCCGTGCAGGGCCGTGCGGAAGCCGCACATGACTTCGTCGAAGATGAGAACTGTGCCGTGCTTGGCCGTTTCCTCGCGCAGGAGCTGGAGGTAGCCGTCTTCGGGCAGGACGAGGCCCATGTTGCCGGCAATGGGTTCGACGATGACCGCGGCGATTTCATCGCCCAGGCGGTCCATGAGGTCCTTGAAGGCGTCTTTGTCGTTATAGGGGACGGTCAGCGTGTCTTTCGCCGTGCCCGCTGTGACGCCCGGACTGTCGGGCTGGCCGAAGGTGGCCGCACCGGAACCGGCTTTGACCAGGAGGCTGTCGCCGTGGCCGTGATAGCAGCCTATGAATTTCACAATCTTATCGCGGCCTGTGAAGCCCCGGGCGACGCGGATGGCGCTCATCGTCGCTTCCGTACCGGAGTTGACCATGCGCAGCTTTTCGATGGACGGGTAGATCTTGCGGACCAATTTGGCCAGTTCCGATTCGATCAGCGTCGGTGCGCCGTAGCTCGTGCCGCGTGTGGCTGCTTCCTGGAGGGCCTTGACCACGCGGGGATGGGCGTGGCCGACGATCATCGGGCCCCAGG
>ERZ779697.226-NODE-226-length-31445-cov-3.30064_pt1 | contig 31445 bp, 17 predicted proteins | sample MGYA00511881_ERZ779697 | MGnify/ENA primary metagenome ERZ779697 (study PRJEB29588, sample SAMEA2148105) | human gut metagenome | biome: human gut; feature: human-associated habitat; material: faeces | place: Denmark | collected 2008/2010 ... | reverse complement strand
CGAACTTATTCGTGAATTATTCATATTTATAAAATTAATTTTGAACAGTTACTTAAAGTGGCTAAATGTTAAATTTCTATATAAGATAGATTGATAATAAAATTCTTGACACTGTTCTATATTAATTGATTCTTTAGCTTTTTGTAAGCATTCTGCAGCAATTTTGTTCGTTATTTGCTTATTTTGTTGTAATTTTAATAGTTGCTTTAAAAAGGTTATATTGGTAATTTTAAATCTTTTATCCTTATCCATTAATAATATACAAGAAGGCCTTTTTAAGCCAAATTGATACGAATAAAATTCAATATCGCCACTGAGTATTTCTATAATAATTCCTATTATAAATGCAGAAAATAGTATTATTATAATTATATATGGGGCCAATTTATTAAGGTAATCAATGTTGTCTATAATAAAAGACTTGTTAATTAATAAAAATTTAGTGCCCATGTATACAATAAAATAAAAACCAGGTATTAATATTTTTATAGTTTCTTGCCATCTATAATTCATAGTTATTTATTTTTTAGGTGTGTTATCTTCTTTGTAATGATATTTATAACCTGGAGGAGGACTTTTATACTTTTTCATAGAATCTGAATCACCACACTGTGCTTTCCAAAGTGATTCTACAGGAAGTTCCACAATTTGTGATGTAAAAATATCTTGTCCTTCATGTTTATAAATATATCTTTTATAATCCTCTTTTGCTGGACTAAAGCATACTGAGCCTCCATAATATCCAGTGTTACAGATTACGACATTACAATAAACAAGTCTAGAAATTGATTCTGCCAGAAAATAAAATGATTTTATATCTTGATTAAAGGCAAGTATGAATAAATGTTGAATTCTTCCTTTGTATATGACATAACGCTCAATATCATAAAAATCTGCGCAAATAGCTAATCCGACTTTCCCATAATTTCCTAAATCTAATAAATAAAAGTTATTACATGGATCCCAACTCCCATTTTTACTTTTTATATATTCATATTCACGTCTTGATGGTAACTTTTTTCCAAATAAGAAGGATTTCCCAATGGTTAGACCATTATCGTGAGGCCATCTGTTAGGTATACATACTATAGCAGAATTGCGAATTAATTTATTTTTTTCTTTATAATCTAGCCCTCCAATAATGATAGTTCCTAATTTATTAGCTATTTTTTTTATCTGCAATTCATATTGTCTTGCGATATTTAGTTCTGGAATTAATATGATGTCGGGCCGGCTTGATACATCTATGTTTATATATTGTGATAAAGCAATATGTATTTGTCGCCATATTCTAGCAGCCTCAAATATATCCATTCTAGGAAACAACGGATTATATTTATTCCATGCAACAATATTATTAGCGGAAGGCTGTATTATAGCTATTTTTAAAAATTTATTCATAAAGATTTATTTTAAATCAATAACAGTTAATTGGCGAGTTTCATTATTTGAAACAGAAACCATATTTAGCATCATTGAATCGATGGATTCTTTCAAATCTTTTAATAGATCCTGAAGACCTTTGTATGGCTCTTTATCTGTAGGACGAAAACAGGGAGAATTTTCATCTTGTTTCATAATTCTTAATAGTTCTCTATTTTTTGCAGAAAGACAAGTATGTATTATTTCATAATTTTTTGATGATATTTCTCCGCTTCTCATTATATTATTAAGGATTGGTTCCCATTCAAAACCAAATTCAGGTCTATATATAATCCAAGGTAAATTTTTTTGTTTTGTTAAAAGTTGGAGGAATATCATACCTATAGCATATACCATACTATCTTCGTTTTTTGGGGTTCCGTTAAGTATATTTTGTGTATAGCGATAAATGCTGTCGTCAATATATCTATTTTGTTTAATTTTAATTTTTATATTTTGATATATCCAATCTTGCCAATTTTTAATTTCAGTAATTTTTCCATCATCTGTATTTATTATTATAGATAAGGGGTGTAATTTAAAATTATTTTTTATAGGTAGCATATTTAATGCTTCATTAGTTATTGCATATGTTATCTTCGTAGCAAGAAATTCAGAATATCTAATATCTAACTTGCTGACATGATTTTCTATATTTATGTAATCTATCCATTTGACTAGATTAACTTCTTTATCATCATTATTATTACATTTGAACTCTATAAATTTTTCATATCCAGTGAAGTGATAACCAAAGTTTTGTGCTTCAGGTAAATTCTTAAGATTATAAAAAAATTCAAAATGATTAAAATTTTTTGGAAGTTTGAATGAATGGTCAAAATGTATCTGATTATAATCAGCTTCTTTCAAGTCTGATAAACATCTACAGATTAATGGTAAAAAGAATTTATCTGTTGGATTTATATTCTTTATATGGTTTCTAAAAATATTTTTGAATTTTTGGTGTATGGCAGGATTCTTTGAATTAATTTTTTCCATTCCCCATAACATCCAAAAATTAAATGGTAATTTTTCGTTATTATAATATATTGCATCTGTAAATTTTCCTTGAACTCTTATATTATTTAATCCTAATTGTTCCTGAAAGTCTACATATAATTGTTTTGCTTTATTTAATATTGAAATAGAATTTCTTACCATATAATGATTATTATTATCATAAATATTTATTTTAGTAACTTCATTTAGATACGATTTATCTATTTCTTTTTGTGTAGGATTTGAATAATTGTCTTCTAATAGACGATTTATAGCCCTAAATATATTATATGCCATTCTTACGTGTATCATTGCAAATAAATATTCACATCCTAAATTATGCAATATTTCTTCATCGTGTAGCTGATGTAGTAAATTATATACATTTTTAATGTATTCCGGAGAATTGTATGTACAGAAATCAAATACTCTTATCCAAATTCGACTTTTTTCAGGTACTTCAATTATTGCTTTCTCTAATAATTTATATATTTTCTTTTTTCTTTGTACTGAGGCTAATTTATTAGAAGCTATTGTTTCCTTTAAATTTTCTATTGTTTTTATATTAAGCTCTCTTATTCCACGACATTGTTTTTTTAAATTATTTATATCCTTATCTTCAATGATACCATTTGAGAAAGCTATTTGGTACATAGAACTAATTCTTTTTTCTTTTTTCTTTCTTTCATTTTCTGAGAGTTTTTTTACATAATCATTTACGCGTTCAATCCATTCTTTTCTTAGTTTGTAAATTTCTTCTAGATTGCAATCATAATTTGTAATCATACGTGTTAACATCGAACAGGCGAAAGATATTCGTGTATTCTTTTTTATCTCTTGTTCGGGTATGTCTGTTACCATTAACATTTGAAGATCTTTAAACACCATTTCAAATTCACTATCAGAAAGTAGATCCAAGCAAATGTCTGATAATTCAGATATCTTTTGCAGGGTTTCTGTCATTAACGGAGACGGATAAGAAACATCTAATGATGCATTTTTTTCAATTTTTTCTTTTATAGTAAGCTCAATTGTTTCATTCTCTTCTATAAATAATGGCCTAATACCTTCAGGCTCAATCTTTTTTAAGTTAATATTGAGTCCTTTATCTTTTATTAACCTATTGTATTCTATTATCCAGTTATATAAAATTTGAGGTGACGTTGCGACAAAGATATGATCGTCTACATATCTAAAATGAATTATATTTCTATTTCTATCTAATTTTTCTTCTATTTTTTTATCTGTTTCAAGGAAAAATACATTGGCAAGAAATCCTGCAACAATTAATCCTGTAGGTAGTCCTGAAAATTTTTGATCTAATTGAATATATTTTAGTTCTTCTTTGTTATAATTTAGTTTGTCAATTTTAAATTTTGTAAGTTGTTTTATCAACCAACAAAAGTCTTCATCATTTTTATAGCTCTTACATATAATAGTTTCAATATTATTAATATTTACTTTTTGATAGAATTTCTCTAAATCTATGCCGGCCCAATATAAATTTCCATTATTTTTTTCGCTTTTTGAAAAATAATTATTTTCTAAATATCTCAATTTAAGATACTTATGTTTATCATTAATTGAATTATTCTCATTAATAATATCCAATTCGTCATCTGCTAATTTTGATTTTTTATCAAATGATTCGTATGCCATTTTTTTTATAGAAACAAGCAATTGCTTGCGATATAATGGCCATGACTGATTCCATTTTCGGTAGAAACGTGTTGATGAATTATTTATATCACCAAAAGTCCATTTTCCTTTTTCTTTCCATACTGCAACATTCAACCTGTTTCCATAACTCCAGGCGGGCATTTGCGTTTCGAATTTTTTACCTATAATGTTGATAACAGCCATCCAAACAACCTGATCTTCAACATTTATATAAAACGATTGCCTTACTTGTTTGTTGCCGTCCTTATCGTTTCCTTTTGGAAAAGGAGCTGGATAGATAGGTTTTAATTTATAAGTTTTTTTAAAAATTTGTTCACTTATTCTTTTTATATTCTCAATTAATTCAAATTTAAATTTAGAAATTTCTATTTCATCAAACCAAACATCTCCATGATGAAAAGATTGTTCAACTTTTCTCCATGCCAAGATCAAATTCTCAGCTGTTGCTATTTCATTTACAATACTGTTGTGATTCATAATAATCAGAATAGTCTTTATATTTTGTATTTAAATATATACGATGTAAATAATTACCTTTAGTTCTTAATGCATTATCAATTTGATTAAATAAGTTTTGTCCAGAATTATCGTTGTCTGCAGCCATATATAGCATTTTATCCTTTAAATATTTTAAATATGAATATTTAAAATTTCCAGCTCCAGGTATTGCTATAGCTTTTTTGCCTTCAGAAAGGAAAGCAAGGCAATCTGTCACCCCTTCTGCTATGTATATAGGTGTATTTTCATCAGTCTCAATTATTGATGGTAGATTAAAAATAAATGTTTCAGAATGATTTATCCACGAAAATCGATTTTTAAAGTCTTTTCTAAGACTCCGTCCCTGTATGTTATATATATTACCTTTTTCATCATAAAATGGGAACAGAAGACATGGACATTCAAAAGTAGGAATGTATGTTGCTAGTTTATTATTCCATTTTATAAGCCCAGAAGATTTTACTCTGTTAAGCCCAAATTTCTTAATTATAATTTTACAAAATTTATCGCCATATGTGATTGATCTTATGCCACAACGTTCTACAACTTCTTTTTTATATTTGCGTATATTATAGAGAAAATCCTCACCTATAGGAGAAAGTTTTGCCGTATCCATTACCCATGTTAATAAATCTACGTCAGGTTTATATTCTTTTTCTTTTATATAATTGTTTTCTTTTATATAATTGTTTTCTTTTTGATTTTTAATTTTTATATTATTTTTTTGAGCGTAAAAATATTGGGATTGTACATGGAATTCTTTAATCAACCAATTTACTGCAGAATAAAAATCTAAATGTAATTTTTTTTCTACAAGTTTGATGACATCACCACTTTCAGAGCATCCATAGCAGTGAAATTTATTATTTTTTTTATTGATGTGTAAACTTGGATTTTTTTCATTATGCATAAAGCATAATGAATAGCCTTTGCTATTTATTTGTATTCCTAGTCTTTCTGCAACATCAAGTATTGATAATGATTTTAATTTATTAATAATAGAATGTGGTATATATGACATAATAATATTTTATTATTGGTGCAATGAAAATATAGTCTATTATCTTGCTATTTCCGGATACTACACCGATTTCAAATATTGTGGCATTATTGGCTCTTGCAGTTTCCATTCGATATTCATTGGAAAGTCGCCGTATGAGCGTATATAGTCTACCAATCCGAAGCAGTGGAAAGGACATGTGTTGCCGAAACCGTCTTTCTTTTGTTCCCTGACGAATAGAAGAAACTTCTTTTTGTTTTTTCTCTGTTCAACAAATCGTCTTCCACGGCCGGCATGAGAGTCGTTGTTCTGCGATTGCCAGTGAAATTTGTATTCGCTTATAACATAATCGTCGTATTGGGTGCTTGGAGAAAAGTCTGCATCCGATTTGTTCAGTGTAACAAAGAAGGCTTCTGTGTTATACTCTTCAAAATTGAATGCACCGGCTACACTTCCTTGCATACGCCTTTCGGCAGTTTGTTTTCCAAAAATCGTGAATACATCTTCACGTGTGTAGTAGCCGTATTGTTCAAGGGCGTTAGGCAGACCAGAACCGATAGAAAATGTCTTGATGTATAGATGGTCAATAAGATATTCCACAATTTCTTTTATTTCCTCTATGAATAAAGGATAATTGTTAAGCTGACTGATAGCTTCATCAACCGAATTGAGACCGAGGTCTTGAATTTTGTCTTGGTATAAAACGTAATAAAGCATTAAGGCAAAAGTTTTGTCTTTTTCATCCTTACAGCTTATATTACAGTTGTTTGCTATTGTTGCTTTTATGAACTTCAGGAAAGAAGCGGTGTTGAAATGTATTAATTTACCCAGTCCCTTTTCATATCGTTTTGTATAGCTGTCTTCCTTATAGTCGCAAAAACCTGCAAACTTTTTTAATTTAGTCCAGCATAAGTTATTCTTATAAATTAGTCTTATGTCTTGTCCGTTATTAGCTATAAATTCAGACAAACTTGGACAAACGGTATAAGAGCGCAGCTCATTAATAAGTCTGTTCCTGTTATAAATTGCAGCTTTAATATTTTGCAATACATATTCTTTCGCTTTCTCCTCCATGTGAATGGAGCATCCATGCGGAAGTAATGTAAAACCGTTCTTTATTTGGTCAACAATGTTCTTGTCTGTATGAGTCATCAAGCTGCGGAAACGGCTTGCGTAATCATACTTTTGATTTAGTTGCGCAACAAAGTCTAAAACGGTCAATACTTGTTTGCCGGGATAGAGGCGCAATCCTCGTCCAAGCTGCTGCAAGAATATTGTGATACTTTCAGTAGGACGGAGAAACAAAACTGTATCAACAGCCGGAATGTCGACACCTTCATTATACATGTCTACAACGCATAGATAATTAATTTCGCCGTTAGAAAATTTTCTGTTAATAGATTGTCGTTCTTCCGAATTGTCAACAGTCAGAGATGCAGCTTTAAAACCGGCTTTGTTTAATTCTTCAGCCATAAAGCGGGCATGCTCAGTATTGGCGCAGAAGCATAACGCCTTGCATTTGTATTCATTGGCCAAATAATACCTTAGTTTATCAATGATCAGCGCAACCCTTTGGCTGGTACAAAGTTTGGTAATTATCTTTGAGGATATATATTTGTTTCCAGCCATTAATTCGTCGTCGGTCAAATCAGTGTCGTCGCTTATGCAAAGGTATTGAAACGGTGTAAGCAAACCTTCGTCCAATGCTTGTGGCAGTCGTATTTCTGCACTTATCCTGTTGCAGAAGTCAGGCAAGAGACTTTGTCCGTCCATACGTTCTGGTGTGGCGGTCAGTCCAATCAATATTTTTGGATTGAAATGCTCTATTATTTTTCTGTAACTGTTTGCAACAAGGTGATGGGCTTCATCTATTACGATATATTCATAATAATCTGAAGGCAGCTTTTCAAATATTTCTGCATAATTGGAATTAAACGTTTGTACCGACACAAACAGATGGTCGATATTGCCTGGTTTGAAATTGCCTACCCACATGTCGCCAAAGTTTGCATCCATCAACACACCCCTGTATGTAAGTAGTGATTGTTTAAGAATTTCTTCACGATGAGCAACAAACAGTATCTTTCCGTATGGAATTTTATTTGCAGAATTTATTTTATAATCGAAAGCAGATATTACGGTCTTGCCTGTTCCTGTTGCAGCAACAATTAGGTTTTTATTTATTCCGGCCTCTCTTATTGCCTGAAGCCTGTCTAAAATCTGTTTCTGGTGTGGCAATATTGAATATCGGTGAAGAACTGCTTCACTTTGAAACTGTTCGCGTTCTTTTTTTGTCTGTTCGTAGAAACGTTCTATACCTCCTTCTTTGAAGTCCTCAAAGTTATGACTGTTCCAATATTGCTCAAATGTTGCTATTGCAGCTTTAAGTATATGCGGATTTTCAACGTTGGTGATTCTTATGTTCCATTCCAATCCGTCAGTTTGTGCTGATTTTGAGAGATTCGATGAGCCAATATATGCCGTATGAAGGCCAGAATTTCTTTCAAAAATAAAAGCTTTGGCATGAAGTCGTTCTATTCTTGTATTATAAGATATTCGTATCTGTGTATTTGGCAGTGTCGCCAGTCGTTCCAGCGCTTTGGCTTCTGTTATTCCGCAATATGTTGTTGTAATGATGCGAAGTTCGTGTTCTGGATTAGAACAAAATTTCTTTAAGGCGTCATATATAAGATTAATTCCAGACAAACGAAGAAACGATACGATTATAAATATCTTATCTGCGCATGTTATATCTCGTTCAATTTCACTGCCCAGTGATACCGCACTTTGTCCGCCAGTAAAAAGGTTGCTTACCCTAAAGCCTGATAAAGGGCGGACCAAACTTTTGTTTGTCGCTTTTAGTTTTATTTCTTCTTCTTTACTGATAACGGCAGTCAATAGTTTATCGTGCTCTTTTATCTTATCGTTGTTGTCGTCGTCAATAAGTCCTATTATTTCGTTTATATACTTGCGCTTTTCAGTTAAGGATAATGAGTCGTCATTCAGTTTATTCTTGATAATCTTGCTGACATAGGCTGTCAGTATTGATGGCGATTCTGCAATATCAATATCATCCTTTTTACATATTAGGCCTTCATTTTGAGCTTCTTCAATGTCTTTTGAAACTTGTTCAGAAATAATATTTTCGTATACGCCTTTAACTAATTTCATAAGAATGGATACCTTTTGTTGGTTTGTATTTTTTGTCAAATGCAAAAATACAAATTTATAATGTAAATTGTCATAAATATTCAACGATAATGCAGAAAATTTCGCTGGGTATTGTTGTTGAATATATTATTCCAAGCACCCTAATGCATACCAAAACATGAATGCCTATATTGATGAAGACCCGTGGCAGCAATACAAGGGATTTGGCGAAGATAAATATGTGGTGTCGTATCTCGAAGGTATCGACAGCGAACTGAAAAATATCATTGCGATTTTGTAGGAACTTACACCGGTGTGTCCAATTGGTAATTATTCGGCAAATAAAATTGTAGTGATTTAATGTTGCCGTTTTATGGTGTATGTTTTATGGTGGACGCACCGGGGTACGTCCCTACAATATTGGCCAAGATAAAAACACCTCGAAAATCTGAAACATTTTTGTGCTGTTTTCCTTATAGTCAGCATTTAAATTATCTATAATAAAGCTATTTGTTAAGCAAAATCATCTTTGCTGCTTTCAAACTGTTAATGGCCTGTTTACGACCCGTAAATGGGCCACTTTTGATGCAAAAGTGGCCGAGTTTTTATGCGTAAACAATAGAGTTATTTTTGAGAAATGGACGGGTTGTTGAAACGGTTGGTTGCTGACGGACAATTATGCCGCGGACGGTAGGGCAGGCGAGTGCATGATGTTGTGTCGGCAGATTATAAAATAAAAATCCCGCCAACATCCATTCTAGAATGTTGACGGGACGATTTTTTTAATAATTATCTTTACAGAAATCAACCTTTTCCGGGTGATTCTGTGTTTTCTTTTTACTGTATGCCGAACTCAGCCTGCTGCTTGTCCACCTCTTCGAGAGTGCGTTTGCGCTCCTCGTCGGTCATTGCCTGCTTTGTTTCGGCGGTGTTGCGTGCGGCTTTGTTTACGGCTGTTGTTGGCTTATCGGTGTAGCATGCCGGCAGAGTGGGGGCTACGCTCTCTATTGTCAGCGTGTCGGCAGCGGGAGCATACACGCCGTCGTAGTATGAGCGCGCCGTGATGGTTATCTTGCCCGGCTTGTTGGTTGCCTGTATCAGTACGGGAGCCGAGCCCCATTCAACTATGCGCGGGTTGGCCATTATGTTGTCGCCGTCGCCTATTATGCGGCCTTCGCCCTCAACGGTGAAGTAGATGTTGTCCTTAGCCAGACGCTTCACGTTGCCGTTGTCGTCGGTAACTTCGGCCACAACCACAATGAAGTCGCTGCCGTCAGCGTTGAGCTTGCGGCCCATGTCGTCGGCATAGAGACGCAGCTTGGTAGAGCGGCGCGACGGCATCTTCTTCTGTACGGCAACCACCTTGCCGTCCTTTATGCCTTCTGCCAGGAGCGACACGCGCTGCCAGTTGCGCTGCTTGTAGCTGTATTCGCGTGCTGCCCAGAAGTTCCAGAAGTCTTTAAACACCACAGGAGCGCAAGGCTTGTCGCTGTCGTCGTGAACAACGGGCAGAGTCATCACTTTGTCGCCCTCGAACATCGTCAGGCGCACACTGTCGCAGTTGGAGAACACCGTAACGTCGTTGTCGGAGAACTGTGTCATCTCGTTGGCGATGAACACCATAGGCTCTGCGTTGCGGTCTTGCGAGCGGAACATCTCGAAGGCGTATTTCTTCTGACGGAAGGCGTCGTATATGCCTCCGTAGTAAGTGTCAGGATGATAGCCGCGCTGATGGTCGAACGGATGCCACTGGCAACCGCCTATAAACTGGCGCTGGCCGTGGTACATCTCGCCGTAGGTGTCGCAGAGCGAAAGGGCTGCCATGAGCATAGGACGCTCGCCCCATGAGCGCGCAGCGCGGTTGATGTTGTTGTGAGCATACCAGTCGTCCACCATCTCGCCAAACTCGCGCGTGAAGACACACTTGTCTTCGGGCCAGTTGCCCTTGCCAATGTTGTCGGCCCAGTCGTAAACAACGTCATAATTCTCCTTGACACCAGCCGACTGAAGGTCGGCAACGGCCACGGGACGGCCAGGATAAGGAAACTCGTCGCGCGTAATCTGCAATGCCTTCAGGGCAAAGTCTTCGGGATAGCGCGTCTCGTTGAGTATGGGCTCCCACATCAGCACACAGGTGTGGTTGCGGTCGCGGCGTATTATGTTGCGCGTGTTCTCATGCACAAGCTCGCCAAAGCGCGGGTCCTTGTTCCAGTATTGCCAGCCCGGAGTGGGCACAATGACAAACAATCCAAGCTCGTCGCAGGCATCCATGAACGACGGGTCCATGGGGTAGTGGGCACAGCGCACTATCACCATGCCGGCCTTGCGCAGGCGCTTGGCGTCGCGCCACTGCTGACTGTTGGGCATGGCGTTGCCTACGTAGGCAAAGTCTTGATGACGGTTGCCGCCGACAAGCTGATGATAAGGCTTGCCGTTGAGCCAGAAGCCGTCCTTGCCGCGGAACTCGGCCTTGCGGATGCCCATGCGCACCATGCCGCCGTCTACGCTCTTGCCGCCCTGCATTATGCTTATCTCGACGTTGTAGAGATAGGGCGACTCGGGCGACCACAGCTCAGGGTCTTTCAGTTTCATGGCAAGATATGCCGTAACGTTCGACTTGGCGCCAACCTTAATCTTCTTTGTAACCGACTTGATGCGCTTTCCGCTCTTGTCTTTCACCACCACGGCCACCGTGGGCTGAGCCGCTGAGGCAGATGTGTTGCCCACTTCGACGTTGACAAACACGTCGGCGCTCTTTTCATATATGTTGTCGTAGTGAAGGAAAATTCCACCGCCTGCCACCTTGTTGGCCTCGAGCGCGTCGGTTATGGCCAGGGGCGACTTGCCTATGAGCCACACGTCGCGATACATACCGCCATGATAGCAGAAGTCGAGAGCCGTCTGCTTCTTTCCCGGCGGATAAGTCTTGTCGTCGCTGTTGTCGGCCTTTACAGCCACCACGCACTTGTCGCCAGCCTTTACGCCCAGTTCGGTCAGGTTGACGGTTATGGGCAGGTATCCGCCCAGATGCTCTTTCACTTTCTTTCCGTTGACATACACCTCCTGCTTGCCCATTATGGCCTCAAAGTGCAGCGTGATGTCCTTGCCCTTCATGTCGGCAGGCACGGTGAAATGCTTGCGATACCAGGCAATGCCCTGATAGTTGCGGCATCCGCTTGCCTCGGCAGGTTCTAGTCTTACGCTGTGAGGAGCGCATACCACCTGCCAACTGCTGTCGTCAAAGTCGGCAGCAGCGGCACCCTGGGCGTCGCCAAGATGGAAGCGCCAGCCCTGGTTGAAGTTGTAGATAACGCGTCCGCTGCCCTGCAGGGGAAATAGCCCTGCCACGGAAGAGCCTTTGTAGGCTCCGGCCGTCAGCGAGACGAACAACAATAATAAAAGAAAAATCTTTTTCATGCTATGCTGATTAAATTGATGCTTAGATAAAAAGAAAACCCGCACCGGGCATGGTGCAATATCACTGCGGCCGTCTGCCTCGTGTACATTCCCATGGCTCGCGGTTGCGGGTATGTCTTTATACTTATTCGGCAGACACCTTTGGGTCTATCACCACATGCTTGATGCGCTGACGGCGCCATGTGTAGATGCAGTGAATCTTACCGTCGGATGTCTGGATTATCGAAGGATAAGAATACTGGCTTACGGGCGACTCCTCGAGCGTTATCCAGTGCTTCCAGTCGGTGCCGTTGTCAGACTTCATCACCGACAGCGGAGTGCGCGCTCCCTTGCCGTTCTTTATGCCCTTGGGTATTGGGCGGTCGTTGCAGATAAGCACATGAGAGCCGTCTTTTAATGTAACGGCATCCAGACCACTATTATTGTTTGGAGTGTCAATAAGTTGCAGTTTGCTCCATGTAAGTCCGTTGTCAGAGCTGTAGGTTATGCCTATGTGCTCGCTGCGTGTGCGTGCCACGGCTGCCAGGCGACCGTCGCTGAGCACCATTATTGCCGGCTGAATGGCCTTTACGCCCTCGTCGGCCTTGACAAAGTCGGTGCGTTTCCATGTCTTGCCCATGTCGTCAGAGTATTCAAAATACAGGCGCCATCCGCCTTCCTCAATACTTGTAGGCGCAATGATGCGGCCATTATTCATTATGGGCTTGTTCTTTATCGGACCGAGATAGCCCTCCTGCAGCGGCTCGCGCTTGCTCCACGTCTTGCCGCCGTCCTTAGAGCGCACCATCCAGCCTGTCCAGTCGGCCACCTTGTTGCCAATCTTGAAGTAGATAACAAGGTCGCCTCCGGGTATCTGATATATCACCGGATTCCAGCAGGCCTTGCGCTGATAGCCCTCAGGATTCTTTCTTATCTTCTTGTCGAGTATAGGTCCTTTGGCAGCCGGGGCGTTGGTGCTGTCGAGTCCTGACAGACCAGCCAGTTTGGCTTCTTCACTTCCTGTCTTGAACACGCCGTCGGCCACGAGCTGAGGCGCCAGCCATTCTGTAGAGCCTTTAGGCTTACGGCTCACCCAGATGCACACATCTGGGTTGCGCTCCTTAGTTCCGCCGAAGTAAGTTGCCACAAGGTCGCCCTTGCTTGTCTCGGCTATCGTGGCAGAATGGCACTCGGGGAATGATGCCGACTTATACAGAAACTCGTCTGAAACTACAGCCTTGCCGGTCATGGGCATGTCGGCAGTAATGTCGTATTTGCCCGAACCGATGTTCCTGATGCTGCCGTCGGGCATGTGCAGTTCGGCAGTGGTGTTTGCCGGAATCTCGACGTGCCATGTCAGTTTGCCTGCCTTCTTGTGCCAGCGGCTTACTATTGTGCCGTAGATTGACTTGTAAGACGCGTTGATGTCGTCAATCTCGTCAACGTTGAACGCAGGCTTCATCACGATATGCTTAAAGCCCGGCTTGTTCTCGTCAGAGTTAATGCCTGCCACATCCTCATAGATCCACGACACAAGGTCGCCAAGCAGCATGACGTGGTTGCCGCTGTTCATCCACGGATTGGCAGTGTCGCCGTTCCACAGTTCCCATATCGTTGTGGCTCCATGTTCGGCCATGTAGCCCCAGCTCGGATACTTCTTGTTGGTTGCCAGCAGCCATGCCATGTCGCCGCGGCCCATGTCGGTTAGTCCGTGCATAAGCCACTGCACGCCTATCACGCCGCAAGATATGGCTCCCTTGTTAAGGGTTATGATGTTGTGTATGATGTTTTTCTCAACCTCACCGCGCACATAGTCATCGTCAATCATGCCGAACGCCAGCGGAAGAAGGTTGGCAGTTACCGTGTTGTTGCCGTAGAACGTGCTGTCGGGATAGAGCATAAGGCCCGGCACCTCAGCCGTGTTGCGGTTTATGGTAAGGAACTTCTTGTTGAAGGCATCCTTCACGCGCGCTGCCTCTGCGCTGAACTCAGCTGCGTCGTTTGGCTTTTCAAGAATCTTGGCAAACCTCTCCATTATCTTGTTCAGCTTATAATAATATGCCGTAGCTATGAGAGTGCCGTCGGTTACGCGCTTGGGGTCACGACTGTGTATCAGTTTTATGTCCTCAGGCGGCACGCACCAGTCGCCGTATTTGTCGCGCGGCATCAGTCCGTCCTTGCCGTGTTGATACTTCATATGCTCAAGCCAGCGTTTCACGTTGCCGTAATAACGGCTCATAGGTTCGGCGTCGCCATACTGGTTGTACATCATTTCGAGCGAGAAGGGCAGGGCAGAAGGCCATGTTATGTTGTCAGAATAATAGTTCCAGTAGGCAGGAGCCACATCGGGTATGCAGCCGTCTTCACGCTGAGCCTCGGTTATGTCGCGTGCCCATTTGGCATATAGGGCATTATTATTAAATATGAAAGCCTCGCCGAAGCATCCGCGTACACGGTCGCCAAGCCACGGCTGACGCTCGTCGCGCTGCGGACAGTCAACGGGCATGCCCTTATAGTTGCCCAATATGCCCCACATGGCGTTATGATAAACCTTGTTGAGTATGGTGTCGGCACATTCAAACGTGCCTGTCATTTCCATCTCGTCGCTTACCACTTCGCCCACAATGCCGTCTGCAGTTACGTCGTTAAGACCAGTAATCTCGGCATAACGGAAACCGTGATATACAAATGTAGGCGCCCACCAGCGGCCGTTCTCGTTGCCGGCAGCAACATAATAGTCGGTTGTAAATGCGTTGCGCAGGTTCTTTGTGAACAGACTACCATCCTCGTTGAGCTTCTCTGCATACTGAATCTTCACGCTGTCGCCGGCATTTACGCCGCTGATGCGCAGTTTAATCCAACCCGCCATGTTCTGTCCCATGTCTATGATGTAGCCCTCACCGTGCTTAGTTATGCTCACAGGCTTCATGGTCTTCACCACCTTCATGTTAGGACTCATTGCCCCGCGCAGCGTTCCCGTAGGTATGCCCACGCGCTCTGCCGCCATCCATTTAGAGTCGTCGTAGCCTACAGATGTCCATGCGCCCAGTTCTTTGCGGGCGTCATATATCTCGCCGTCATACTCGTTGTTAGAGCGTATAGCACCGTCAGGATTCAGTTTCCATTTGTTATTCGATGAAATAACCTTCTTCTTGCCGTCTGCAAACTCAATGACAAGGTTAAGACGGAGCTTCGGATAGCCGAAGTTAGTAATCTTGTAAGGCTTCTTTTTCTGCTGCATCGTGTAGAAGCGGCCGTTGCCAAGAGTAACGCCAATAGCGTTCTTTTCGGTCAGCATCTGCGTAACGTCGAACGCGTTATACAGCACTGTCTTACGATAGTCGGTAGGAGCTGGTGCCAGAACCTGGTCGCCAACCTTTTTGCCGTTGATGTAAGCCTCATACATACCCAGTCCGCTGATGTAGAGCGTAGCACGCTTTACAGGTTTGTCCAGACTGAACTCGGTGCGCAGATAACGCGAACTCAGTCGGCTGTGAACATCCTCTACATCCCACGGCATAGCCTTCTCCAGACCGATCCACTGACCGCTCCAGTCGGCTTCGTTGAGCAGTCCTACGTTCCACATTGCCGTATTGCTCCAGTCAGACTCACCTTTGTTTGTAGTAATCTTCACGCGCCAGTAGCAAGGAGTATTGCTGCGCAGTTCCTTGCCTTCATATCTTACCCACTGCGACCTGTCGCCAAGCAGTGTCGCGTCCCAAAGGTCGCCCTCAAGTTTCTCCGCCTTTTCGGGTGTTGATGCCACGATTATGTGGCATGCCGTCTGCATCAGGTCGTTCTCGTCCGACGTTATTATCCAGCCCAGTCGCGGCGTAGATGTGTCGATACTCATCGGATTGACCATGCGCTCCGTCTTCAGTTCAGTCACGGCAACAGGGAATTGCGACTTCTTCGCATTTTGCTTCCTTGCTGCCATGATCGGCATACAAAGCGCTACAGACAATGCCGTTATGAATGCTTTGCGTATCATTGTTTCTCTTGTATTTGCGTATCAGTTTTTCCGATATAATTCTTGCTTGAGTCAACGGCAATAAGCACACGGTCGCTGCCGCGCAGATAGGCTGCGTCGTAAGTAAACTCAGTAACCTTACTGTCGTATTCGCCGAGATAAGTCAGTTTGCCGTCAGCCGGATTCATCCACCAGACGTTCTTCTTTGCGCCGCTTATCTTTGTCAGGTCTATGCTCATGGGCTTGCCGCTGTAGTTGTAAACCAGCATATAGTCGTTGCCGCGGGTTGCTATCACGCGGTCGTAACGCTCACCCTTCTGTCCGGCAATGATGCTCTGGTCAGCCACACGCTCTGTGAGCGGGAAACTAAGCATGAGCCATTTAAGATATTTCATCTGGTTGTAGCCCGGATCGTTCATTGCGTCCCACCAAGGTTTCTCGGCACCGAACGACGCCTTCAGTCCCGGACGTATAAACTGCATGACAGAGTTGTGACCGTAAGTGTGACCGAAAGCTCCGGCAAATACTGCCCAGTAAGCATAACGGCGTACATCATAGTCCTGCCAGCGTGGAGCAGAGAAGTCGTGAAGTCCCTGCGGAATGTCCTCGTATGACGGCTCACCGTCGATAACAGGGCGCAGCGGTTTCTTCTCAAAACTCATGTCAACATAGCGCCAGTTGTCCTCCTCGGTGTTCTCCTTTATGGTGTAGTCGCCGTCACCGTTACGCTGTCCGTAGCGACGGTGTCCGCTCTGAAACATGTTAAAGTCCATCCATTCACGGTCGTTATACCACCATGCCGACGTTGTGCGTCCTCTCGGATGAAATGTCATTATGTGGTTCTTGTCAGCCTTCTTGATGGCTCTTGCCATGGCATCCCACACCTCAGGCTTCTTGTCGCCCATGATGTCGCCGCCAATCATCCATATAATGTTAGGCTTGTCCTTATATCTCTCGCCAAGAAATTTACCCAGAGCGGCAGCCTTCTTCACGTCCATCTTGTCAATCATAGAGCCCCAGATGCAGTCCATGGCTATGTAGATGCCGTTGCTGGCAGCCACGTCAACGATATAGTCGAGATGCTCCCAATAGCCGTAAACACCCGGCTTAGACACCTTACTGAAGTCAAACTCAGCATTGTTTGCGGCATGACCATACACGTTGAATGTAGGTATGGCATTGAGCACCTGAATCTGCTCTACGTTATATCCCGCCAGACGATCCTTTTCAAGGAAATATTCAGCTTCCTCACGGTTCAGTCGTTCAGGCAGCAGCCATGCCGTGTTGCCCATCCAGAAAAACGGCTTACCGTTTTCGTGTACAATATAGCGGTTGTTTTCCGACACAACAAGCCGTCCGTTGCTCCACGGCTTGTATATCTTACCTGCCGCGTTGACAGCCAATACGCTCAGCAGCAGTGTTGCGATAAATAGTATTTTCCTTTTATTCATACTACTTTTTATAATGTTTAATTTGTTAATATTATTCTCTTTCAGGTTAATTCATTTTTTCGGTCATGTCCGGCTCGTATAAATACAATGGCGGAAATACGGGCTTTATTGTATTATTCCCATATTCCGCCAACTCATTTATTCTGCCTCAAATGTATACACAGCACCCTTCTTGGTGCTTATGTCATAGAGATATGTCTTCTTTGCTTCCGGCATCTGTTCGATAGCATCGGGATAGTTTATCTTCTGACGGATGTCCGAAGGAGTCTCAAACAGTCTGTTCTTGTTCTCTCCCTTCGCAGTCTTCAGTCCTTTGCCTTTCAAAGGCACAGCCGAACGTATGCGCAGGTTACCGCCAAGTTCTGATTTCACCGTTGCCTTTGTTATCTTGTTGTCCTTCCATGTCATGCTCACCTCAAAGCCTCCGCGCGCTTTCAGTCCGCTTACGGAGCCTTCTTTCCATGTGTCGGGCAGGGCAGGCAACAGATAGACAAAGCCGTCATGACTCTGCATCAGCATCTCTGCTATGCCGGCAGTGCAGCCGAAGTTGCCGTCAATCTGGAATGGCGGGTGAGCGTCAAACAGGTTAGGATATGTTCCGCCCTTCTTTTTCTCGTTGCGCACCAGTGTCAGCTGGTCGCCAATCAGCTTCCATGCGTGGTTGCCGTCGAGCAGTCGTGCCCACAGACACACCTTCCAGCCCATGCTCCATCCCGTAGACGGGTCGCCTCTGTGAATGAGTGATGTTCGTGCGGCAGCAGTGAGTTCGGGTGTGCGGAACGGAGAAATCTGATTGCTCGGGAAGAGTCCGTACAGATGCGACACATGTCTGTGATTGTCATTCGGGTTGTCCCAGTCGTCCATCCATTCCTGCAACTGTCCCCAGCGTCCTGTCTGCAGCGGCACCATGTCGGTAAGTTTCTGTTTCAGACTATCAATCAGCGTTGCCGTCTTGGTCTTGCCCAATATGTCGGCAGCATCGATTACATGGTTAAACAGGTCGTAAAGCAGTTCGTTGTCCATCGTTACGCCTGCGGCAGTTGTAGCCTTGTACGGGTGCTGATTTTCGGGAGACAGACTGGGGCAGATAACCCACCAGTTGTTCTTCGGCTCGCGCACCATAATCTGATTGAAGAAGCGTGCCGCGTTCTCCATTATCGGATATACGCTTTCAAGGAACTTAACGTCGCCTGTATACAGATAATGCTCCCACAGATGCTGGCACATCCATGCGCCGCCCGTAGGCCACAGACCCGACGGAGCCTTGTCTATGGCTCCCGTTACGCGCCAGATGTCGGTGTTATGATGCAGCACCCATCCGTCGGCTCCGTACATTATTGCTGCCGACTGGTGTCCTGTCTCGCTCACGTCCTTAATAAGACCGAACAGCGGACCGTTGAGTTCGGTAAGGTTAGTCGACTCAGCCGGCCAGTAGTTCATCTCAAGATTGATGTTGCAAGTATATTTGCTGTCCCACGACGGCAGCATCTTGTCGTTCCATATTCCCTGCAGAGTAGGGGGCTGTGTGCCCGGCTGCGAGGTGCATATCAGCAGATAGCGGCCAAATTGGAAATATGTCTCAACCAGATGCAGGTCGGTCTGTTTCTTAAACAGTTCAACACGCTTGTCGGTTGTTGTTGACGCAAAGGCATCATCACCCAAATCCAGTTTCACGCGGTCATACATAGACTTGTATTTCTTGACGTGTGCCGCCTTGATAGTGTTGAAGTCCTTCGTCAGCGCCTCTTTCAGAGCTTCCTCAGAGCGCAGCGTGTCGTTGCCGCTGATGTCCTTATAATTGTTGAAGTTAGTGGCTATAGTCAGATAAATAGTGGCCTCGTCGGCACCGCTGATCTGCAGCACTCCGTCACGACTACGCATGCTTCCGCCTTTTACAGTAGCCGTAGCCCTGCCGGTAAACGTTACCTTGCCTTTCTGTCCTTCATGCCATCCGCTCACACCGCTCAGCACAATCTCGTTGCCTTCCGACTTAATCGTTACGTCCTGCTGCGGCGATGTCATCTGCGCGTTGCAGGTTATCATGCCTTTCTTGCTTGCAGTGAGGTGTATGGCTATTACGTTTCCTGCCAGCGACGATATATATTCTCTCTGATAGGTTACGCCGTTGCTTGTATATCTCGTTATGGCGCGGGCAGAGTCGAGACTCAGTTCACGGTAATAGTTGGTGTATTCGCCGTTGCCGGGGAAGTTGATATACAGGTCGCCAAACGGCTGATAAGGCATACCGCTGTTGGTATTTGCCTGCATGTGTGCCGTGGCCATGTCCTGCGCCTCCTTATATTTGCCCTCCCATACCAGTTGTCTTATCTTCGGCAGATACTCCTTAGCCTCAGGGTTGGCGTTGTTGTTGGGCCTTCCTGCCCATATTGTCTCTTCGTTGAGCTGCAGACGCTCAGAGCCTGGCGTACCAAATATCATGGCACCCAGTCGGCTGTTGCCTATCGGCAGCGCCTCAGTCCATGTGTATGCCGGTCTGTCATACCACAGCACATGCTTGTTTTCAGCCATGCCTTCAGTTGCAGTCATCAGGCATACAGCTGCCATCAATGTTGTTTTTAGTAGTGTTTTTCTCATTTATTTCTTAGGTGTAAATCTTAGTGCGTTCTCGTCTTCAATAGTAACCTTGCTCTCGTCGAGCTTTGATGCGTCGAGATTGAAGGTGTCAATAAAGAATTTATAAACAGCGTTACGCTTGTTGTCGCCGAAGTCGTGGCGCTCTTTCGGCAGATGAATGTTGCTCACCTTGTCAGTAGCGCCATAAAATCCGTAAATGCGCCGCAGGTAAGGATATTCCAGTTCGGGAGTTGTCGATGTCCAGTCGCCTCCGTCGCTCACCAGCATCATAGGCTTTGGGGCAAACATTGCAGCCAGTTCGGCATTACATGTGCCTCCTCCAGCCAACTGTATCGGCATTCCGCTCTCACATGGACAGCCTCCGTCGAACCACGACGATACGCTTACCACAGGATTGGCAGCTGTATATCTGTCGTCGAGTACAGTCAGCAGCACCGTCTGAGTGCCGCCTCCCGAGCCTCCGTTCACGCCTATCCGTTTGGTGTCTACGTCCTTGCGCTGTATCATCCAGTCGAGTATCCTTATTCCGTTTAAAGCCTGCATCACGTGAGCCTCTGATGTCTGGTGCGCCTTGCTGCCCACTTCGTCAGCCGATTCGCCCCATCCCCACAGGTCATAGTCTACACATATCGCTCCCATGCGCGCCAGCGTGCCCAGTCTCAACTGCTGCACCTTGCCGTAGCGTCCGTTACTGAAGTGGCCGTTGGGGCATATTATCAGCGGATGCTTGCCTTTGCCTGTAGGGGCGTAGATAGATCCGCACACCGTATGACCGTTAACCGTCTTCAGTCTGAAGTTCTGCACGGTATAACCGTCAAACTTCCTAATCTTTGAGTATTCGGGTTTCTCCTTGGAGCAAAGCGGCAGCAGTTTGTCAATGCCGAGTCGCTCTCTCACTTCCTTGCGCAGCGTGTCGCGCCGTGCCTCCCATTCAGTCTTGTTGCTGTATAGCGACGTCAGCCAGTTTATCATCTTCTGTCCGTCTTCAGGCTGTCTGCGCGGATATTCGTAAGGCTTAATCTTATACAGCTTGTCGTTCTGCTTAACGGCTTTGAAGTCGAATGGCGACAAGATGTTGTTGAGAGTCTCTTCGAGAGAGTAGGGGCGCACACGGAAGTCGGCATACTCCAACTTCAGTCCCGTTGTATCAACGTTGTATTTCAGTCTAACACCGAATCTCGCCGACACGTCTTTCAGCACGTCGCTCAGCGGTCTTGTATATTTGTTCTCAAAAGTTTGAGCTCCGGCACTCATGCTCAGTAGCATCAGTGCCGGTATTATAATGCGTTTCATTTCTTGTTTATTTTATAAGTCAGTTTACCCAGACCGTCCCTCTTGGCGGCTAGTTTGCCGTTGAAGAACAGCATCAGGCCCTTGCCCTGATGATAGCGCTGTCCGTCCTTGTCGTACACAATGGCTATGTTGTTGCCGCGATAGCTTATGTTGTCCAGGCAGAAATAGTTCCATGTGCCTTCTGGTACAAGCGGATTAACAACTATGCTGCCGTCTGCCTGCGGTCTTAGTCCTGCGATACCTGTTATCACGAGGTCGGCAAACGTAGAGTGGTTGTAGTATCTGCTGCGCTCGCGGTCGCCCATCAGCCATGCTCCGTTCTTCTCGTCGAGATATTCGCCTATATACGGGCGTCCTCTGTGGTGCTGGCTCTCAACATACAGTTTCATCTGTTTGAAGAATGTTGAGTCGCCCACAACAGGGTCGGGATATGTGTTTATGTAGTTTGCCATTGCCGTAAGTGTCTGACTTGTGGCGAAAGGCCATACGGCACCGTCCCATTCGCATTTGCCCACTCCGTGAGTTCTAAACTGAGGATGTCTTCTCTCAGCCGTTGTCAGTCCGTAAGGAGCAGAGAATCCTTTCTCGTCCTCCACCTGTTTCCATGCCTCGTCATATCTCTTTGCGTCAGGCAGGTTGAAATACCAGGGGATAAATCCTATAGCCTCGCGCACGGCAGCCAGAGTGTCGCCTCTCATAGTCTCGAAGAACGACTGCTTCTCGCTCCACAGATTTGTCTGTATCAGGTTCTTTATCGTATCTGCCTCCATGGCATATTCTTTCGCCTTTTTGGTGTCGCCTGCCAGCTTGTTCAGTTCGGCCAGCGCCATTGAGTTGCCGTACATATAGCTGTTTATTGTCGGACGGGCATACTGCTTGCGTCTTCCGCCGCTTATGCTCTCTTCCATACCGTCCTGCACGTCGCCCTGCCAGTAGAGTCCGCTCTTCAGTCGGTTGGTTCTCTTCCATCGTGCGTATTCCTCTTCGAGCGACGGTTTCAGTGCCGTTACGAACGCAGTGTCGCCAAGCACCTTGTAAGCCTCATACACTGCAGCCGGGTTCCATGAACTGAACTTGTTCATCTTCTGCATGGCCTTGCCGTCGTTGCCGTGATACCATGTGTTCAGTATCTGGTGCAGATATGTAGAGTCGCGCAGCCAGCGTGTCTCCATTATGTGATGTCCCACGGCGCAGGCAATGAGATTATACTTGTCGGCATAAGAGCGCTGAACGAGGAATTCCGTCATGCCCAGTCCTACGGGAGTGCGCTTTATGTGCTTGCGCAGCGACCACCAACGGAAATAGTAAATCTCCTCCATGTCCTTGTCGGGACAGTCAAACAGCGGGATGTTCTTGCTCATCCATTCAGACGACTTGCTGTTAGGTATGTCCGTAACTATGTTCTCGTCCTCCATCGTGTTGAAGTATTCGGCATAGTGGGCATAGTTGTCATATTTCAGTATTGCTGATGCCGAGTCGGCGTCTGCCGATGCAGTCTTCACGTTGGCGATAGAGAATGATGCCAACTTGTCCTGCTCGTCGGCACGCGGCATGTCAACATACTGGTCGGCAGGAGTCTCTATGCTCGGCTCAGTGAACAGGTCGCCTGTGCGGAACACTATACGTGTTATGGCGTCAACGGGTGTGTCGAACATACGTGCCGTTGCCTTCTTGCCGTTTACGAAATATGTTCCCACGTGTCCGTCAACCGACAGCTTAGCCGTGATATGATAAGTCTGTCCTGCCTCATAGTGCTTAACCATGCCTCCGTAGCGCGCTCCACCCTTCACCTTCATCGTTGCGGCAGAGTCGAGCACTATGCGTGAGCACATGTTGCCCTTGTCGTCAAGAAACTCTATGTTGAGCTGTCCGTGGTCGTTCTGTGCCGGCTTAACGTCAAAGTCTACCGTAAGCTCCTTTGTAGCCGGTATCACTTTCTCCACCTTGGCATAGTCATACGGATCCTTGTCGCTCAGTGTCAGCCATTCACCGTTGAGCGTCACGGGTGCCCACAGCGGCGAGTATATGTTCCAGTCTTTCATGTCCTGCAGTTTGGCATACTTGCTGAAACTGCCTTCCGCGTGCTCCGTGGCTTTTGTCTTTACAGGCACAGGTATGCACGAAACCCACATATCCTCTTTGTTGTTGCTGTAAGTAACCCACAGATTCTTGTCCGGCGGAGTGCCGTTGCCCTCCAGTATTCCTCGCGTGTACTGCGGACCGTAGCTCTTGTAGTTGCCCCAGTGGCGTTCGGGCGTAACCTCGCCGTTCACCAGGTTGAGCGTTGTATATTCCAGTCCGTCGTTACTCAGCGATATAGCCAGCGGCCAGCGATATTCAGAAGGGTTGTAAACCGTGGCATAAGTGCCGTCAGAAAGTCGCTGTCCCCATATCTTCGCGTTAGAGTTCACAAAGCCGTGAGCCCTCTTTGCCGGTTCTCTCCATGTGTTTCCGCCGTCGCTGCTTATGCTTGTCAGCGCGTGCTTCCAAAGTCCCACCTTGCGTCCGTCGGGCAGAGTGTATCCGCTGAACGCCTTGTAGGGAGTCTTCAGCGGCAGTATGTCGTCGTTTCTGTCAGCCTCTTCAACCCACTGCATTCTGTACATCGGGTTAGCCAGAATCTCGTCGCAGGCCTTAACAAACTCCTTGTCCTTTGCTTTCTTGTAGTAAGGATAGTCGGTGTTCTTTTCGTTAAATCCGTGGTTATAATATATAAAGTATATCGGACCGAAGGTTCCGTCGGCCTTAATCTCCCTTACCACGCGGCCAATGCCGTTGCCGTCGTTAGGGTCGTCTTTAGGTGTCAGCACCACTCCGTAGTTGCCCATGGCTATCAGTCGGTTGCTCTTTGACACGTAGAAGCCTACGCGCTGGTGCATTATCGCCTTCAGGTTCTTTGCCACCACGCCCGGCCATGTAGGCTTGGTGTATCCGTCGGGGACGTTATATTCGGGGAACAGCACCACCGGATCAGTCCATTTATATCCGTCTACGGATGTCTGAAGCATGGTCTTTCCGGGCGGCTCATGCTCACTTCGCGGTCCTGTAAGATAGTGCATGTAGAACTTACCGTTCCAGTATGCCATCATGGGCTGATGGTTATACAGCGCGCCCTGTTCGCCCCTCATGGTCTGAATGCTGTGAACTCCTACCACGGGCGACAGTCCGCCGTCATGGCGTGCCGGCGTTGCCACTGTTGTTCCTGTGTAATGCACGGCGTCGCGGTTCTCCTTTATCAGGTTCTTCACAATCTCCTCGTCTGCCATGAACACAGTGCCGTGCTTATGACCTACGGGGAAGCTCACCGCGCCAGTCTGATCCTGAAAATGTACAAAGTCTCTTGTCCTTGCGGCACCATATATGCCGTGGCGGTAAGAGTCGTAATATATGTAATACCATCCTTTCACGAATGCCGTTGTAGGACCTTCGCAGAAGCTCTCGGTAAACGGCTCCGATGCCTTGCTCCAAGGGCCGTAAGGCGACTTGGCAAACGCTACCTTGATGTTGCGCTGGTCTCTCGAGTTGTCCTTCAGCACCATCACATAGTCGTCCTTGCCTCTCTTCAGCAGAGTGGCGTCAATGCAGCTGAAGTCGGGGTCGATAAGCACCTTTGCCTTGCTGAACTTCTTGAAGTCTTTTGTTGTTACGTAGTACAGACGGTGATTGTTGTAGTGGTCTTCCTTGTAGTCGGGAAACTTGCCCGGCACGCACGATGCCCACACAACCATATATTGCTTCTTTACGTCGTCGTAAAACAGTTCCGGCGCCCACACGTTAACCGTCGTCGGGTCGGTCATCACGTTTATCAGTCTTGGCTTGCTCCAGTGTATAAGGTCTTTCGACGAGGCGTATCCGAAGCCCTTGTCGCCCTTCCAGCTTGAAGTCCACACCAGATGAAACGTTCCGTCGGGTCCCTTAACAATCGAAGGGTCGCGCATCACCTTCTGAACTCCCACTTCCGGGCGCAGGAAAGTGCCCTGTATGGTGTTCCATCTCATTCCGTCGTAGCTGTAGATAAAGCGCAGTCCTTCATTGGCAGGCTCATGGAACGAAGTGGAAACGTAAATGTCTTTCGCTAAAGAAAGATTGGGTGCCGCCGTTGAAAATATAACGATGGCAGACAAAAAAAGTTTTCTCATTTCAGTTTTTCTCGTTTATGTGTATGACGCTACGATTTAAGGTTTGTAATCATATTAAATAACGTAACGGCAAATTTTTTATTATAATAATGTGTGTTTTTGTCCTGTCAGTGCCTCGTCTACCGTTCTCGTGTCATGTCGTCCGGGCTGCCGATAAGCCGCAATATCGTCTTCGTCGCGCGCATCCCTGGTATCTGTCGTAGCGTTTCTGTGCCGGAAATATGTTTGTTATACTTTTTTAAACCAATTGACAGCCTCATGCATCATGAATGTAAACATTATTTTGTACTTTTGTACAAAAGTTTACAGACACGGCTTTTTGAGCGTGATAATGTCGCCTTCTGTCCGTGTTTTGTGATGCTTTAATATTGCTGCGGCTGTCATGTCTTACACGTTGAGACTTGCGGCGCGCCGTAAAAAGGAAAGAATAAAATCTGACAAGACAAAAATAACAAGCTTATGAAGTTGAGATTATGTTTATTTCTTATGGTCTGCGTTACCTTCCTGAGCAACGGTCAGGCCAGCGTCAACGTTTTTAACATCAAGGGCCGCGTTATCGACAAGGCAGGACGCGGCATAAGCGGAGTGGTGGTAAACAACGGTGCGGCATTTACTCGCACCGATGCCAACGGCAACTGGGCATTGCGCACCGACACGTTTGTCAGTAAGTTTATAAGCATATCCACTCCGGCTGCCTACAAACTGCCGTCTAAAAACGGCATCGCCTCAGGCTTTTACGTGCCTGTTAAGAAGGCTGTGGGCTTAAAGAGCTGCAACTTCGTACTTGAAAAGCGGGCAAAGCAGAGCGACAAGTTCTATTATATTGCTATATCCGACCCGCAGATGCTCAACGCTTCCGACATGAAAAGATGGAACACTGAGTTTGTGCCAGATATGCGTTCTGTTGTCGACTCGCTCAGCAAGACACGTGATGTTGTGGGCATCACCGTTGGCGACATGGTGTTCGACAACATGCCTTTCTTGCGCAATTACGCTTCGTCGTTCAAGAACATGAAGATAACCATGTTTCAGTGTATCGGCAACCACGACTTCGACAAGCGCTACAAGGGACTCAACAACGAGCGCTTGGGCACGGGAGCCTACGGCGAGATGATTTACGGCAGCCTGTTCGGACCTGTGGACTATTCGTTCAACATCGGCAAGGCGCACGTCATAACGATGAAGAACATCAACTATAAGGGCAACAAGGTGTATGTTGAATATATGACTGAAAACCAGCTGCGCTGGCTCGCCAACGACCTGAAGTTTGTGCCTAAAGGCTCGCTCGTCATCCTTAATATGCACGCTGCCGGATGGAACAAGGACGACCCTGCACAGAACATGCGCGGAGTGGCAGCCCTGCAGAAGTTGCTCGCCGGCTATAAGGTTCATGTGTTCTGCGGTCACACTCACTATTTTCAGAACGTGTCGGTTAACGCCAGTCTCTATCAGCACAACATAGGGGCTGCCAGCGGAGCCTGGTGGAACGGATGGCTCAACCGCTGCGGAACGCCTAACGGATATCTGGTTGTAGACGTCAGCGGCACCAACGTCGACTGGCAGTATAAGTCTACGGGCTTCCCCTTCTCTTATCAGATGACGCTCTACGACAAAGGCGAGTTTGGCACACAGCCGGGATATGTCGTTGCCAACATCTGGGATACCGACGCCGCAAGCAAGGTTGAATGGTATCAGGACAACAAACTTATGGGTACAATGCAGCGCTTCACGGGCGTCGACTTCGATTTCGGCTCGCGCCTTATTCCCTTCGGCCGTCCTGCCAACACGTCGCATCTGTTCAGATGCAAGCCTGTGGACACGTACAAGGAGATAAAGATTGTGGTTACTAACCCCTCCGGGCGCAAGACGACAGGTGTTATCAGACCTAATGTTTCGGTGATAGCTCATCGTGGCGGTGCGGGCCTTTATCCCGAGAACACCATCGAGGCAATGCTCAATGCCGTCAAGCTTGGTGTAACTGACATTGAGATGGACTTGCACGTAACCAAGGATGGGGTAGTGGTTGTGTCGCACGACCCATACGTGATAGGCTACGGAAAGAAGTATCCGATATATTCGCTCACATGGAAACAGCTTACTGCCAAGGTCATCGGCAACGTTAAAGACCCTGCTTTCCCTAAGAGCAAGCGACTCTATACTCACGTGCCAAAGCTGACAACGCTCATCGACTCGGTTGAAACTTACTGCCATCTTCACCGTCTGCCGCCGGTAAGATACACTATTGAGATTAAGTCGGACCCTTCTACAGACGGTAAACTGACGCCCGACTACAAGACTTTTACCGACCAGTGTATCAAGGCTATCGGTTCGCGTAACCTCGGAGCGCGCCTGCTTCTGCAGAGTTTCGATGTGCGCACGCTTAAATATGTTCACTCTAAATACCCGTCAGCACGTCTGCTCTATCTCATAGACAGCACCTCGGGCACTTACGACAAGGCAATGGCAGCCCTCGGATTTGTGCCTTACGCCATCGGTCCTGATTATACCATGGTCAATTCTGCCTTCGTTTCTAAGGCTAAGTCGGCAGGAATGCGTGTCATTCCTTACACCGTCGACACTAAGGCTGATGCTCAGAAGATGGTCAAGGCAGGTGTTAATGCCATAATAACCAACTATCCCGACAGGATGTTCGGATGGATAAAATAGCGTTGTTTTCAGCTTATACCGCCATCATTGCATGGCATTGACATGTTGATATAAAGCAAGGCGTTGCTTATTTTTTTTCTTCTTGTGATGATGGGCCGGACTTTCTATCACCGGCCCTTTTTCGTGTCCTTATGTCATGTGCGTGCTTATGGCGCGTAGGGTGTGGTTGTGCCTGCTTGTGTGTCGTTCCGTATGCTGTGCGTAAAGCCAAGCCGTTATTATGATTCGGTTTGTATTTTGCTTTATATAGAGCGGAATTTCGTTATCCTTTTTAGCAGGCATAGCGGGCTGTGTCAATAAAAATATAACAGAAAGACTGGCTGAAAGCATGAATGTGCGAAGTGGATTAAACTGTGTGCGGTCTAATAAAAAACATATTATTCTTTTGTATATCAAGATAAAATCATTATTTTTGCACAAAATCACAGTGCTATGATTATGTGCAAAAATAATGATTTTATAAAAGAGATAACAGACTATATCCGTTCTGTTCTGGATGAGAAAGTAACTCTTTATCCCTTGGAGAAACGTCTGTCGGATGCCATCCCTATTGCCATAACACAGAATTTCAGGCTGTTCAGTCTAATTCCTGCTTGTATTAAATGTAAGTAAAATTCCTGCTATTTTATCATTCATTATGTCAATTCGGCTTTGTGCGTAATATCATGCCTGAAATATCGTTTTATTTGCCGTTTGCATACCTTTTAAGGGCCGTCAACTGACTTTTTATGTGCCGTTTCACCTTTATATATACATAAAAGGCATGCTTCAGCGTCTGCTGTAGCATGCCTTTTGTCTTCTCGTTTGTCGTCTTTCGTCCTGCGTTTTGCGTCCTTTTGCAGTCCCGTTTGCCGCCTTTTGCATTTCTGTTCCCTTCTGTAATTTGCACATATTCTATATGTCGTCACTCATCTTTCTGTCATTCAGCGTTTTGTTTTTGCACATTCTTAATCGCAATTTTGCGGTGCTGAATGTGTTTTCAGCAATGCATCGCGTATCTTGGATGTTATGTCAAATCAATGTGTAAGTAAAATGCTTGAATAGCTGTCTTTGTGCGTATTCTGTATTTAAATGCTATTATTTTATGAAATAAATGTAATATTTTCACTGATTATTGTTTCATATTGACAATTATTTATTATCTTTGCCGTTACGTTTGTAATTAATTTAAATAAAATATGAGTAAATTGATAAAGCCCGTAGACTATAAGCCGCTGCTTACGATGCGGCAGACAGAGCAGGGCATAAAACTTATAAAGGATTTCTTTCAGCAGAATCTTTCAACGGAGCTTCGCCTCCATCGTGTAACGGCACCGCTGTTTGTTCTTAAAGGTCTTGGCATCAACGACGACCTTAACGGCGTTGAGCGCCCTGTTACGTTCCCTATAAAAGACCTTGGCGACGCTGAGGCTGAGGTGGTTCACTCTCTTGCCAAATGGAAAAGACTTACTTTGGCTGAATATAACATCGAACCGGGCTATGGCGTATATGCCGACATGAACGCCATAAGGGCTGACGAGGAACTTGACAATCTTCATTCTCTTTATGTGGATCAGTGGGACTGGGAGATGGTTATGACGCGTGAGCAGCGCAACCTCGACTTCCTTAAGGACATCGTGCGTCGTATATATGCAGCCATCCGCCGCACCGAATATCTTGTGTGCGAGAGTTATTCAGTCATAAAGCCGTTCCTGCCTTCAGAGATACATTTCATCCACAGCGAAGACCTGTTGCAGATGTATCCCGACAAGGACGTTAAGGAGCGTGAGAATCTGATATGTAAGAAATATGGTGCCGTGTTCATCATCGGCATCGGCGACAAACTGTCTGACGGCAAGCCTCACGACGGTCGCGCTCCTGACTACGACGACTGGACCACGCCTAACAGCGACGGTCATAAAGGACTCAACGGCGACATCCTTATATGGTATCCCACGCTCAACCGTGCCGTAGAGCTGTCGTCGATGGGCATACGTGTAGACAAAGAAGCATTGCTGCGCCAGTTGAAGCTGACAGGTCAGGAGTCGCGTGTCAATCTCTATTTCCACAAGAAGCTCCTTGCCGACGAGTTGCCGTTAAGTATAGGTGGCGGAATAGGTCAGAGTCGCCTTTGCCTTGTCCTTCTACATAAAGCCCACCTAGGCGAAATCCAAGCCAGCATCTGGCCCGAAGACATGATAAAAGAATGTAAGAAGTTGGGAATGGCGATTATATAATTCACGTGAAGTAATTCATAATTCACAATTCATAATTCATAATTGGGTTGCGATGAACGATGTTTCTTAATTCTAAATTGGGTTAGACCGAACTGCGTTTCATAATTAGCTAACGCTGAACTTCGTTTCATAATTGGGTTGCGATTGGGTTGCGTAGAATGATGTTTCATAATTAATATAAAGTAATTCACAATTAGTTAACATCTCTTTTGGGTTAAATTGAACTTCATTTCATAATTCACAATTAGTTACTGCTGAACAGCGTTTCTTAATTGTGAATTATTTTTTTGTAATGCAGAGAATAATAGTCTTGATACTTCTTATCCAAAGAAAAGAATTCACAAGGCATCTGACTTTAACACCAATGGATAATACTCTACAAGTCATATGTCTTGACTCCTTAACTACATAACTCCATAACTCCTTTTTTTCTTTACATATTTACATACTGAATTATTTTTTTTGAAATAAATTTGCGAAAAAATTTGTTGGAATCAAAAAATATGTGTACCTTTGCATCGCAATTAAGAAAAACGATGGTCCCGTGGCTCAACTGAATAGAGCATCTGACTACGGATCAGAAGGTTACAGGTTTGAATCCTGTCGGGATCACACAAGAAGGAACTGCTAAAAACAGTTCCTTTTTTTGTATTAACTCAAAATAGACGGAGCTGAGCATAAGCGCAGTTAAAAATTAAAAAGTAAAAATTAAACAGCGTTTCTCTAGGTCATTGTAGGGACGTACCCCAGGTGCGTCCAACTGATAATACCCTGTATTTTAATAATTTACAGTATAACAAAATGATAAATGAAAGGTGGACGCACCTGGGGTACGTCCCTACATTGCGTCACTATGAGCATGTTTAAGTGAAAAGTTAAAAGCGTCTGACGAAAGTGAAAAGTTAAAAGTGAAAAACGAAAAATCCAAATGTCTTGTGGCTTTTCATTAGTAGTTAAAGGAGTTATCGT
>ERZ779697.224-NODE-224-length-31531-cov-3.0522_pt1 | contig 31531 bp, 28 predicted proteins | sample MGYA00511881_ERZ779697 | MGnify/ENA primary metagenome ERZ779697 (study PRJEB29588, sample SAMEA2148105) | human gut metagenome | biome: human gut; feature: human-associated habitat; material: faeces | place: Denmark | collected 2008/2010 ... | reverse complement strand
GTTCAGACGGCAGCTACACAACTATGAAATTAATAAATGGTGAAGAATATACATTTTCCTTCAACCTATCAGCCTTTGAAAAAATCATAGAACAACAATTAAAAGACCATGCCAGTATATTTATTCGAGTAGGCAGAAGTCTTGTGATAAACAGCAACTTCATATATGTAATAAATATTAACAAACAAGAACTTATACTTGCTGATACAAAAACTTCTGCAAAGTTCATTTTACATGTTTCGAAAGAAGCCCTGAAAGTATTGAAATCATTAGTTGAAAAATCAATCATTTAAAATATTAAATAATTATGAATAAAGAAGATAATGAAGTTTATTTCTTAGGAAAGAATAAACCCAAACAGCATAATAAACGTATATATCTATATACACTCATATTATTAGCTATACTTGGAATAAGTGGATGGATATATTATAAAAGCACAATAAAAAAAACAGATAATACTGAAATGTTACAAACCGTATCCATTCATCCTAAAAAGACAATACTCAAACGTCCTCGTTTTGATAAAGATAAAGACATTACAGCCTTTTATTCATGGATAGCCCAAAATTTGAAATATCCCAAAGGACTTGAAAATAAAGATGCAAAAGTCGTCATCAAGTTTACAGTAAATACAGCTGGCAAGCTGGAAAAATTTCAGATTCTTGAATCCCCAAAAGAGAAAGCTTTCGAACAAGCAGTAATAAGTCTTCTGAAAGAATCTCCACAATGGGCACCTGCCGAACTCACAGACGGCACCAAAGTCAACATGGAGTTTACCCTACCCGTTTCGTTTAAACCAGAAAAATAACCACTATGAAGCATTCTATCATTTGTTTTATCAGCCTGATGATGACTGTATTTTGTTATGCAAGAACCTCAATCTATCAACTTCCAAGCGATTCAACCGACTGGAAAGTCTATTACATGCAAGGAGAAGAATACCATCGAAAAGGGAAGCTGCAAAAATCTTTATCGAACTACAAAAAAGCACTCAGCATACATGTTTCTGATACGATCGTACATGCACTGGCCAATTGTTATTACCAAAGGGGGTACTACCAGCAAAGTATTGAGCTATATAATACATTTATAAAAGAAGACTCTTCGGAAACCAAACTGAATACTATCGCCAAATGCTACGACAAACTAGAAAAACCAGACTCTGCACTTATATACCGCAAAATAATTGCAATGCAAGATATAGAGAATCAGAATAACACTATCGCACTTGCCCAAAATTTTTTGAACATGGAACAACCTGATTCTGCACTGATATATCTATGCCGATATACCTCCATTGACTCTACCGACTTAAACATAAACAGACTGAAAGCATACGCATACAATCAGGCAGGATTGCACCAAGATGCTATCAAACTGTACCAGAAAATCAGACAATCCGGTGACAGACAGGCCAGTACGGAATATTATCTCGGACTATCGTATGCATACACAGACAGCCTCAGCCAAGCATACGATTGTCTGGTCCGTGCCAATAATCTATCAGAGAGGAAAAATGCTTACATTTTATCTCAACTGGGTGTAATAGGAAGTAAAATAGGCATGATAAAAGAAAGCCAGCAGGACATAAAAGATGCACTTGATCTCTTACAGCCCGACAAGCAACTGGTTACTTCTCTGTATGAAACAGCAGCAACAAACCACATTCAACTCCATCAATACAAGGATGCCATTGCCTGCTACGACAAGATTTTAAAAGAAAACCCAGAGAAGCTGCATATGCTATACCAGACAGCCTTCTTATACGGCAAATTGCAACAGCCTGAACAAGAGGCCGTCTATTACGAAAAATTCATCAAAGCGGTCGAGCAGGCCGGAAAGCCGAAGAAATATACAAATATGCTTCAAGATGCCGAAAGCTATATAAAAGAGCTCAATGTAGAGAGATTTTTTCAAGGAAAAACAAACAAATAACCCAAACGTATGAAACGACTGATCATATTAGGCATTGTGATATGTGCGGGAACTCTTTGTACCCACCTGTCTGCACAAGTTATAGAAGGTAAGGTAACAGATGCTTCACAACAAGGAATAGACGGAGCAACAGTTATACTCCAGTCGGCCGACTCTGTATTTATCGAAGCAACGATAACCGACAAGGAAGGAAATTTCCATTTCCGTCAAAAACGGGAAAATTACTGTCTGACCGTACAACACCTGCTATTCCAGACAATAAGAAAGTGTTTTCAGGAAAACAATATCCGACACCACATCATCATGCATCCTAAAGACAATCAGCTTCGTGAAATAATAATCGAAGGAGAAAAACCTCTGCTAAAAATGGAAGGAAGCAAACTGATATATGACATTACCCAGCTGACAAACACCAAGCTTGTAACCAATGCCTATGAAGTTATCAAAAACCTTCCCGGAATTATGGAATATAATGGAACTCTGACACTCGCAGGAAGTGGTTCGGTTAATATCTTACTAAACGACAAGGTATCTTCCATGACTTACGAGCAAATTCTTACACTCCTGAAAAGCATGCCAGCCTCACGAGTGGAGAAAGTCGAAATCATGTACACCACTCCCCCACAATACCATGTTCGTGGTGCATCCATAAATATTCATACCCCAAAGCATAAAACAGATGAAGGCAAATTACAAGGAGAAATCAACGGAGCCTACAGCCAAAAGCAGCAAAGCGACGGAGAAGGTGGTATTACGCTAGCCTATACCTCCAAAAAGTTTGATGCAGATTTTACCTATCATTTTACTAATGAATACAGCCGTCAGGGTAATAGTCTGGAAACTCTCCATACAGTCGATGGCAACCAACACCATGTCTGCCAAAACTTCTCCGGAGAAGGTCGAAGCAACACGCATCTGCTGAAAATTGGCAGCACCTATAAATTTACTTCTCAAAGCAGCCTAAGTCTGGATTATACAACCAGTCTTATTCCTGACGATCAAAACACCCTGACAGCTTCCGGCAATCAGTTTGCATCTGAAAACATTTCCAACAGTCAAATCCAGGTACACAATCTCTCACTATACCTGACTTCAGCTTCCGGATTAAAAACCGGTGCAGACTATACTTACTACCGGAATATAGAAGATCAGCATTTTCAAACACTTCAACCGGTTGAAGCTTTGCAGAAATTTCTCAGCTCGTCCAGGCAAGTGATCAACCGATGCAAAATATACGCAGACCAACATCATATTCTCAATCAGGCATGGCAATTGGACTATGGCACTTCCTTTTCGTATGTAACCAACAGTAACCGGCAACAATACGATGCCCCAACAATGAGCAAACAGAATCTGAACTCCCGAATAAAGGAATACACCTATAATTTATATGCAGGCTCCGAATATAAATTCAACAAGAAACTAAGTTTAAGCGCATCCGTTTCGCTGGAGTTTTACAAAATGGTGAATTATAAAAAATGGGCCATATACCCTACCCTACAACTTGGATACATTATTTCCCCTTTCCATTTGTTACAATTTTCATTCAACTCCGACAAGACATATCCAAGCTATTGGGTAATGAGTGGAGCCATAAACCATATCGACAATTACCAAGTAACAATAGGCAACACTTACCTCAAGCCGTATACCGATTATTCCGCCCATCTTAGCTATATATTAAAACGCAAATATATTTTTCAGATGCGCTACAGTCACAGGCCTCATTACTTTACGCAAATGATGTACCTGCCTCCCAACGAACTGAAGTCCATATATAATTATCAGAACTGGGACTATATGAATCAACTTACATTTTCTTCCATCCTCCCCTTTAAAATCGGGAAATGGTGGAGTAGCCGACTATCGCTAAGCGCAATCCTGAAACACGACAAAGCCAGCCATTATTTTGATGCACCTTTCGACCGAAAACAATGGACCGGAATAGGCATTTGGAATAACACATTTACACTATCCCAAAAACCGGACATAAAAATAGAACTCAGTGCCTTCGGACAAACCAAAGGAATACAGGGAAGTTATACGATAAAGCCTATGGGAAAGACAGATGCCGCTATCCGATATACATTTCTTAATCAAGCAGCTTCCATACAGCTGCGCCTAAATGACATATTCAATTCGATGAATCCGTATACAACCATACGCAACGGAGTTCAAATTGCAGACATGAGCGTAAAACGAAACCAGCGCAGTTTGACCCTGTCTTTCAGCTATAAATTCAAAGGATTCAAGGAAAAAGAAGTGAAAGAAATAGACACTCAAAGATTTGGATTATAGACTAATCTGCATGCCAGAGAATATACGTTTAAAAAGATGCAGAAGAAAGGATGAAAAATTGCTGAAAAAATAAAAAAAGATGCTGATGTTTTCAAGAAAAGATGCTGATGTTTTTCTGATGATTTCAGGGAAAGATACCTAAAAAGTAAAATGACATGCCAAAAGCCAAACAGTTGCTTCCGGCATGTCATTTCCTTCAATATCATTATAGCTGTTCACATTCCTGTAACCACAATGCTGAACTAGCATCGCTCGGCATACGCCAGTCACCACGAGGACTTAAAGAAACAGATCCCACCTTAGGACCGTCAGGCAAACAAGAGCGTTTGAACTGTTGATTAAAGAAACGACGGCAGAAATTTACAAGCCACTTCTTTATTGTTTCTTTATCGTACACATCACGGAAAGCAATCTCTGCCAAATAGAAAATCTTTGCCGGACGAGAACCGAAACGCAAGAAATGGAAAAGGAAGAAATCATGCAATTCGTAAGGTCCGACCAAATCTTCTGTTTTCTGCTTGATATTTCCATTTTCATCTGCAGGAATCAGTTCGGGACTGATCGGGGTATCGATAATATCGAGAAGCGTTGCACGTGATTTTTCATCCACTCCGGTTTCTGCTACCCAAGTAACCAAATACCGAACCAGTGTTTTCGGTATACTTGCATTTACTCCATACATAGACATATGATCACCATTGTATGTAGCCCAGCCCAGTGCCAGTTCGGAAAGATCGCCTGTACCAATTACCAGTCCTCCTACCTTATTCGCATAATCCATCAGAATCTGAGTACGTTCACGAGCCTGACCATTTTCATAAGTTACATCATGAACAGATATGTCATGATCAATATCTTTAAAATGTTGGATGCAAGCATCGCGTATACTGATTTCTTTCGTCGTTACCTGCAATGAACTCATCAAATCCAAAGCATTATGATAAGTACGGTCGGTTGTTCCAAATCCCGGCATCGTAATGCCGACAATACCCTTTCGGGACAATCCAAGTTTATCGAACGTTTTTACACATACCAGCAAAGCCAGTGTAGAATCCAATCCACCGGAAATGCCGACAACTACCGTTTTACATCCCGTATGTACCAAACGCTTAGCCAATCCCGCTACCTGAATTGAAAAGATTTCCTCACAGCGTTCATCAAGCAACTTACCTCCTGCCGGAACAAAAGGATGAGGTTCCACCGTACGTGTCAATGTAAAATCTTCATTCGCTTTAGTCATTTCAATTGGAATACGCTTTACCGGATAGTCTTTATATGTCCGTACGCTAGCAGCAAAAGTCGTATTCACCATTCGCTCTCCTCTCAAACGTTCGATATCAATTTCACTGACAACCAACTGTTCCTCAAATGAGAAGCGTTCGGAAGCAGCTAGTAGTGTTCCGTTCTCATAAATAAGAGCGTTTCCTGCAAAAACGACATCAGTAGTAGACTCTCCAAATCCAGAAGAAGCAAAAACATATCCAGCCAGACAACGAGCAGACTGCTGTGCCAGCAAAGAACGCAAATACTGATGCTTACTGATATTTTCGGTATCAGCAGACATATTGAATATTACATCAGCTCCTTTCAATGCCAAATGAGAACTTGGAGGAATGGTAGCCCATACATCTTCACAAATTTCTACACCAAAACATAAATCTGTTGATTCAAATATCAAATCGGAACTGACAGGAACATGCTGCCCGCATATACGAACCATCTCATCATCTGCATGTGCCGTTGATGGAGCAAACCAACGCTGCTCGTAAAATTCTTTATAGTTAGGCAAATATGTTTTAGGAACAATTCCCAATATTTTTCCACGCTGGCAGACCACAGCACAGTTCATCAAGGTAGAATTGACAACAACAGGCATGCCCACAATAGATATGATATCCAACTGACGAGTTTCATTCATAACCTGCATCAAAGCTATTTCTGCCTGCTCAAGCAATAAAGTCTGCCCGAACAAATCGCCACACGAATATCCAGTTAGATTTAATTCCGGAAAAATAATAACCTGTACGCCTTTCGAATCAGCTTCGACAATCAGTTTACTTGTCTGCTGAGCATTAAACTGGCAATCGGCCACCTTCACTAAAGGTATAGCAGCTGCCACTTTTACAAAACCATATTTCATATAAATTGTTATATAAATAGTGCATCGCTGCAAAGATAGGAATTATTTATTGTTCACTATGAGAAAAATAAAAAAACTAACTTTGCTTTGGATTTTAAGAAAATCTTTATATCTTTGCCAAAGAATTAAAATTGTAACAATTACAAAATAAAAAGAATAACATGAACGTTTACGAATATCTGCTTAGCTATAACATCAAGCCATCCGTACAACGCATTGCTATTATGGACTACTTGCTAAAGCATCATACACACCCGTGTATAGATGAAATTTATTTAGCATTATGCAAAGATATACCCACCCTGTCGAAAACAACTGTATACAATACATTGAAGCTGTTTATTGAGCATGGTGCAGCACGCATGTTAACTATTGACGAACGCAATGCATGTTTTGACGGAGATACTTCTATGCATGCACATTTCCAATGCAAAACTTGCGGAAAAATATATGACATTCCAATGAAAACGGAAAGCGAAGAGGCAGACCTCTTACATAAAGATGGATTTCAAATAGAGGAAATACATCATTATTATAAAGGTATCTGTCCTGAATGTCTAAACGAGAAAAATGAAAATTAATGCCTGTAAATGGCAAATAAAATATTACTAATAACTAAAACTTTTTGACTTATGAAAAAATTTATCTGTACTGTATGTGGTTACATCTATGAAGGTGAAACAGCTCCTGAAAAATGCCCTTTGTGTAAAGCTCCAGCTTCTAAATTCAAAGAAATGGAAGAAACAGCAGAAGGTGGCTTGCAGTTTGTTGACGAACACGTTATCGGTGTAGCTAAAGGTTGCGACGACGAAATGATTAAGGATTTGAACAACCACTTCATGGGCGAATGTACAGAAGTTGGTATGTACTTGGCAATGAGCCGTCAGGCAGACCGTGAAGGCTATCCTGAAGTAGCTGAAGCTTTCAAGCGTTACGCTTGGGAAGAAGCAGAACACGCTGCAAAATTCGCAGAATTGCTGGGTGACTGCGTATGGGATACAAAAACTAACTTGGAAAAACGTATGAACGCTGAATGCGGTGCTTGCGAAGACAAGAAACGTATCGCTACTCGTGCTAAACAGCTGAACTTGGATGCAATCCACGATACAGTTCACGAAATGGCAAAAGACGAAGCTCGTCATGGTAAAGGTTTCGAAGGTCTGTACAACAGATATTTCAAGAAATAATAAATCCTTCCAATAATTAAGGTAGAAAGAGGCTGCTTATTCAAAGCAGTCTCTTTTTTTTATTTACTCCCAACTATACCATATTAATAGCGATCAGTATAACTCTTTGTCATCACTCTTCCAACGCGAAATACACCCGTTCAATAACTTTAGACAATAATAGTCCTGATCTAGCTAGTCCAACCCAATAAATAAACCTTGAGTAACTCAAATCAAGGAATAGCTAGTTTTTATAGACAATAAAAAAGCGACCCTTTTTCGAGGGTCGCTCATTCTGCAATATATCTTTTTTATTAATTAGCAGCAGAATCTTTAGCTGCAGGAGCAGCAGCAGGCTGATCGGTTGCTGCATCAGACTGAGGAGCAGCAAATCCTGCAGGAGCATTCAGAGGGTTAGTTTTCTGTTCTTTTACTGCCTGATCCATAATAACAGATGAAGCTTCGCTTGTGGTAGGAATAACATAAGCTGTAGCAACACTTACTACAACCATAAAGATAGCCAATCCCCAAGTAAGTTTTTCAATAAAATCTGTTGTTTTGCGAACTCCCATAATCTGGTTTGAAGCAGCAAAACTAGAAGAGAGACCTCCTCCCTTAGAATTCTGTATCAACACGACAAAACACATCAACACAGCTGCAAGTACGATTAATCCTACAAATAATAAATACAATGAATACATTTTCTTTTATTTTGATTTAGCGTTAATAATCAATTTTTCCAAAAATCTTATTTGGTCTGCAAAGTAAGCATTTTTTTTTGGATATTTCAAATTTAATTTTTTAATTATTTCAAGAGCTTTATCATATCGTTGCTGTTTTACATAGATCTTAGCCAAAGTTTCAGTAAAATAATTTTCATCCGAACTTTCTTCTATTCTCTCTACCTCATCTTCTCCCTCTTGTATATCTGTTTCCTCCGGAACTTCATCTGTCGTATCTGATTCTTGCATCAAGTCATCCTCTTCCACCACAGCCAAGGTTTCAGAACCTGCTGACTGTTCAATAAAGTTATCAATCAAATCCTGGCCTTTCAACATGGCAGAAGAAGCAGGCTCTGCATCAGGTTCCTGCATCAAAATGGAAGTATAATCTACATTAACTTCTGCTGGCAATGGTAGTTCCATAGAAGTTTCCTCCGATAAATCCGACAAGAAACGGTCTATCAAATCTAAAGTCCGGTCAGTAGAGGAATCACTTGATACGTTTTTTTCAGAGGGGTGTTTCTTTATTACCAGACGCTCTCCTTCGATGTAATAGAAAAGAACACTTAAATCGGCTATATACAATGCACTTTTCCTTAATTCATCCTTGAAATCAGCATCCTGAAGCAAGAAGAGATTTTTCAGATAAAGTAACCGGACTGTCTGAAAATAAGGATAGCGAGCCAATAAATTTCTCAACTCAAACAAGCTATCCTTATTCAAATATTCCGGATGCAATATCCACTCATATAAACGTTGCTGCATCATTTGAATGAATTACCAGTTCGCTACTGTTGCATTAAATATTTGTTCCACTATTTCATCGATCATCTGGTTAACCAGATCTTCCTGAACAGAAGACAACTGCTGGCTTGCATTATACTCACGGCTCGCAGAAAATTGCTGTTCAAAATCTTCAGCATGATTTGTGTTATTCACGAAACGTACATTAACAGTCATTCTCAACTCAGCCATAGTAGAATAACCGTCGGAACCCACACCCTTATTATAAGCATCGTAGTTTGTAATCTCACCTGACAATTCCAAATCTCCCCCTTGTCTAACCTGTTTCAAGCGAGTTTGCTGCATGTATATATCCTGCAAAGCCGTATTAAACATCGACTCCATAGGTCCCCATACAAACGCTGCAGAACGGTTCGGAAAATTTTCGAAAGAAATTGTTTTTACCTTATCATAATTAATGGATGCACCATTAAACTTATATGACACAGTACATGCCGCCATTATACAGACAGCAACAGACAAAACAGAAACTAACTTATAATATTTTTTAATCAAGCCCATATTCTTTTATTTTTCGATAGAGCGTACGCTCTGATATTTTTAAATCATTTGCCGCATTCTTGCGTTTGCCGTGATGGCGCTCCAATGCTTTCCGAATCATTTCTTTCTCCACCTCATCCAAAGAAAGATTTTCCTCTACATATTCTTCTGTGTCTTGTACTTCTGCTACTTCATTCGAAGAAACCTTTACTGGAGATATAGTATTTACTGACGAAACAGAAGGCTTTACAACAGGCACAGAAACCGGAGCAACCACTACTGGAGGTTCTTGTACCATTCCTACCGGATTCTGCAAATAATGTACAGTCGCAGTTTCCGCAGGATGATTTATCGGAGTTCCGGCACGTTCGGACATAATATCATGAACCAGTTTTTTCAGCTCGGTTACATCGCGACGCATATCAAACAAAACCTGATAAAGAATTTCACGCTCGCTTTCAAAACCTTTTCCTCCGGAAGTATTCTTCACTCCCAATAAAGCCGGCAGACGAGATACCGGTTGCGCAGGCAAATACCCCTGTAAAATGTCTGCTGTAATATCGCGGTTGGTTTCTATAATAGAAATCTGTTCTGTTATATTTTTCAACTGACGAATATTGCCAGGCCAGGAATATGATACAAGCATATGTCTGGCATCGTCAGTCAACTGAATGGCAGGCATACGATATTTTTCAGCAAAGTCAGCAGCAAACTTACGGAACAGCAAAGCAATATCATCTGGACGTTCACGCAAAGGAGGTATTTTGATTGGCACTGTATTCAAACGATAATACAAGTCTTCACGGAAACGTCCTTCCGCTATTGCATCTGCAAAATTCACGTTTGTAGCAGCAACAATACGCACATCTGTCTTCTGAACTTTGGAAGAACCTACCTTAATATATTCGCCAGACTCAAGGACACGCAACAAACGAGCTTGTGTGGATAATGGTAGTTCGCCCACCTCATCCAAAAAAATCGTTCCCCCATTGGCTTCAGCAAAATATCCGTTACGATCACTGATAGCTCCAGTAAAAGCCCCTTTCTCATGCCCGAAAAGCTCTGAATCAATAGTTCCTTCAGGTATTGCGCCACAGTTGACTGCGATATAGGGACCGTGTTTGCGGCGACTGAACTGGTGAATAATTTGCGGAAAGCTTTCTTTACCGACACCACTTTCTCCTGTTACCAGTACAGACAAATCTGTAGGAGCAACCTGTATTGCAATGTCAATAGCCCGATTTAAGCCTTCGGCATTACCAATAATGCCAAATCGCAACTTTATATTCTGTATTTCTGACTTTACCATATTCTACATTCAATATATGACAAAATTACAAAAAGTTTAATACATCAGGCAATTTTGGCAGAAATTTTAAAATACGGTACGAATCATAAAGCGAATACCCCACTTGTTTGCAGTCGGAAGATTGTTATAATTTAAACGGCGTACATACTCTACATGCAAAAGCTTGAAGATATTATGTATACCAGCGGTAATCTCCACATAAGGCTTCTTGGGATCCATCACATTGCTTGAATAGCGGTATTCTCCATTATAATCATAATGTCCCGGGAACTTCATCAGTACATCGTCATTACGGTTTTGCTCCAGGAACGGATTATTTTTATCGGTCAACGTTCCCCACAAACATTTTACGCCAATAAACTCACGCCATTTCAGTTTTTTCAACAATGGAATACGATTGAACAATTTACCTTGCATATTCCATGAAACATCCAATGAAGCATAACGGTCGTTTAAGAACTCCATATTGTTGATCAAATTGAATGTCTCATCCTGAATGATATAAGAAAGATTGGCAGCAGGCATAATCAACAGCGGGAATGGTACTTTATTCCACTGAATACCTCCTTTCAAACGGGCATCAACATTTCCCCATGAACTAAACCAGAAACGTTTATAGACACTTGCTTCCGTTACATTATACGTATAATCGCCTCCCAATACACCTTTCAAAGCCAATGTATGCTGCAAAGTAAACACCGGAGCATCCAGATTGATAGGAAGACGCCGTTGTTTGGTGTTGACAAATGTTTCACCAGGAGCATAGCGGAATGCAACAGATGCTTCAGCTACCGTAATGTCATGAGTATTGAATGGAGAATGTACCCATTTTTGTCCAGACAACTGCTGTTCAGCAATAAACGTCTGCAATGAGCTTTCACCGGCCATCGTACGATAGAACAATTCTCCGCATGGCTCATAGTTAGCATAGCGAATCATTGCAGTCGTTTTAAAGCCAAACTCCCGTTCACGTTCATATTTTATGGTAGCCTTACGCTCATAATTATACTGATCGACAGTACAAACCTTCAATGAAGTAAATACATTGTCCTTATCTGTATTAATAAACTTATCAGAAGGCAACATATTATCATATTGATAAGTAAACGTGAGTGAGTGTTTAGGGAATTCACGCGGCAAATATTCCTTCTTGTCGAATGAATACTCTACCTCACCCATATATTTGGATTTCTGGTCTTTAAAACCATATGCATAATACCCTTTCAAAAACAAATGCGGATTCAGGTTTGCCGTAGTCTGAGCCGAAGCACGCAAACGAAGTCCATCAATATAATTTGAAGTAATCATGGTATTGATAGGACCTATATCGACCTTACTATCCGGCGTACTGGTCTCCACGAAGTTTTCAATAAAAGCTTTCAATACGAACATGATATACTTGAATCCTTTTATTTTGGTCAAGTCGTCAACAAAACTGCTCATTCTGTTTTCCGACTGAGTCAAATCTTCTTGCCTGTACTGACTCCAATATTTGTCATCACGCATCATTGCATTGACATCTTTTATCTCATCACCTTTCTTCTTAAAAAGCTTATCAGGCAAAGGATCAAAAGCAAAATCAAAATAGCGGGTAGTACGCCTTACAAGATAAGAGCCCAATACTTTCTTTAGATATGACAGTTCGCACAACATGTCATCTTCCAATAAAGCCCATTCCCCAGTAGGCAGTTCACCAAATTTTTGGTCGATGATCATATTATCAACGAAATTAATATCCGTTTTTTTAGGCAAGTTCAGCTGACATTCTTTTACACGATAAGTTGAGTCTGCCAAAATATACAGATGTCCAGTAAAACCAAAATCCTGAGAGTTATTAGGGACAAAAGATAAATGGAAGCATTTATCCCGCTCTACATATACCGTATCCATTATATAGAACTTATAAAAACGAATACCGGCGTCCGAAACAGGGCTATCGAACGGATACTGCAAAAAGCGGAAACGATCTTCATAAATATCTATATCCTGAAAAACATCCTTCAAAACCGTAGTCAGCATATCACCTGTACTAAACAGTTCATTGACTCCAGTTGAATTTATTCCCTGAATAATTGTCTTCTCCGAACGTGGATTTTTTCTAAAGATTTTCTCCGAAACAGTTTCATCAACAGAAAGCGGCAGGATATTTTTTCCCGTTACATCACAAGTTTCTACCTGATCCCGGAAAAAAGGATACTTCTTAAACAGCCACGACTCTCGCAATGAATCTGTGGTAATATTATTCATCGCAAAAGTAATCTTCTGATACTTATTATAATGATAATAGTCGTTTTGCTCCAAATTTGTTTTCTCCTTTGAAGCAACTACTTTCTTCATAAGTTCCACTGCCGGATTATTTTTACGTGAATACTTTTCACGCTTGGGCTTTACAATAACTTCATCGAGAACCAAATCCGACTTCATACTTATATTCAGTTCGGTTGTCTTAGAAGAAACTGTTATCACTTGTGTAGCATATCCCACCATCGAAAATGTTAACTTTGTCCACCCCGGATGATAATCTATCGAATATTTTCCATCGATATCTGTGATTGTACCTACACCTTTCCCATCATAATAAACATTCAAATAAGGAATTGGATCTCCTGTATCGGAATCAATAACAACTCCGTGAATTTGAGCACACAGACCTACAGCCCAAATGCAAAATGTCATTATTAGGAGTAATCGTTTTACCATAAAAAATTTCAATACGCTTTTTTCGATATTCATAAAAACAGAGGCGAAATTACTGCTCTTTATTGTTTTAGACAAGTCAAGTAGTAACAAAAACGATAAATAGACCGTCTTTTATGCAGTATTAACTATTATTAATTTAGATTTTTAGGAAAGTCAATTCAGAGAAAAAGCGTAATTTTGTGCACTCAAACAATAAAAGAATCGTATAATTTTCAAGATTAATAAACATGTCTAAAATACCATTATTCCATAACCTGATAGCAAGTGGCTTTGGCTCAGGGTACAGTCCTATCGCACCGGGTACAGCTGGGGCATTGCTTGCCACACTTATCTGGTGGGGATATGCATCTTTATTTAAAGATTACTACCAAACATTACAATGTACATTTTTACTTGTTTGCATATTTACTTTTTTAGGCATCTGGTCATCAGGGGTTTCTGAAAAATATTGGGGCAAAGATCCATCGCGCGTAGTAATCGATGAAATGGTTGGAACATGGATTGCTCTACTTGCTGTCCCGGCAGACAATTATATCGGATATATGTTTGCAGCATTTATTTTGTTTCGTTTTTTCGATATACTTAAACCATTAGGTATCAAACAGGCTGAAAAATTACCTTCCGGATACGGTATCATGGCGGATGATATCCTGTCGGGAATATATGGAGGCATAGTCATTCTTTTGTATCGATTCGTGTGCGCGTGAAAAATTTATTCATATCTATTTGCAAAAAGGGAGGGCTATTTATGTTCATCAGAGCGCAGCTCTCTGCACAGATTGCTACTTTTGTCGACTTTCTGATAAGCATTTTATTGAATCAATGTGCAAATGTATACTATGTATATGCGACACTAATCGGTTCTATCAGCGGAGGATTAACTAACTGTGCTATTAATTATAAGTGGACTTTTCAGACAGAAGACTGTAGCCCTATTCCTGTTATCATAAAGTACACTTTGGTATGGATAGGAAGCATTGGACTAAATTTATGGGGGACTTATCTATTAACTGAATTTCTTACGTTACAAAATAGTTTTATCTCAATAAATCAATCAACAGCTTTCATTATCGCCAAGGTCAGCGTATCTATTATGGTTGCGATATTATGGAACTATAATCTACACAAGACATTTGTCTTTAAAGATGCACATATCAATGAAAAACTCAAAAATAAAATAAAACAAATCACAAACCAACATGGAAATAAAAAAACAAGCTAAAAAATTGCGTGATTCACTTCAGCAATTAATTTACAAAATCATTAATCCTTTGGTTCATGGAATGATTAAGATCGGGATAACTCCTAATCTGGTTACAACAATCGGATTCCTCGGGAACCTAGCAGGAGCTTGTATTCTGGTTTATGCAGGTATAAACCAAGATATGAATCATTATAGTTTAATAGGATGGGCAGGTGGAGTTATTCTACTGTCATCACTATTCGATATGATGGACGGTCAGGTGGCTCGTATCGGAGGTATGTCTTCAACATTTGGAGCAATGTATGATTCTGTACTGGACCGATACAGTGAATTAGTAACGCTGGGAGGTATTTGCTTTTGCCTAATTGGACATGACTACCTATTAGGAGCTATTATTACATTTGCTGCCCTCATCGGCTCATTAATGGTAAGCTATGTACGTGCCCGTGCTGAAGGCCTCGGTTTAGAGTGTAAAATCGGCTTTATGCAACGTCCAGAACGAGTGGTATTAACAAGCCTAGGATTACTGATATGCGGCATTGTTGCTACACAAAATCCAGATTTATCTTTCGATCCAATGCTTATTTTAATTGTCCCTATGGGCTTTATCGCCATTTTTGCTAATATCACAGCTTTTGCACGCATTGAGTATAGCCGCAGACAACTGATGAAAAAATAATAGATCACGTATGAAGATAATGACAGATAAACCTTCTACAAGAGAAATAAGTATATTAGTCATTTCTCTTGTAGCATGGATAAGTGTAACGGCAACCTTCATCGGTATACGTCCTGAGCATATAGGAATGGGAGTCCTTATCGCATTGTTATTTCTGATCAGCAAGGAAACAAAAAAGCTGATTGTAGCGTTACTTCCTTTCGCTATATTCGCGATTTCATATGACTGGATGCGTATTGTTCCCAACTATGAAGTAAACCCTATCGATGTAAAAGGTTTATATGAAGCTGAAAAAAATATTTTTGGAATTATGACTGCCCAAGGAGTTTTTACTCCCAATGAGTTTTTCAATATCCATCATTGTGCAGTCATGGATTTCATGGCAGGAATCTTTTACCTCTGCTGGGTCCCAGTCCCTATTTTATTCGGATTAGGGCTGTATTTTAGCCGACAGCGCAAAATATATTTGCGATTTGCTCTTGTATTCCTTTTTGTCAATTTGATAGGATTTGTAGGATACTATATACATCCGGCAGCTCCACCCTGGTATGTTATGAATTACGGTTTTGAGCCAATTTTAAATACACCTGGAGACGTTGCAGGATTAGGAAGATTTGATGCAATGACGGGACTAACAATTTTTCAGGGATTATATGGACGAAATGCAAACGTATTTGCAGCAGTACCGTCCCTGCATTCAGCCTACATGGTTGTTGCATTGTTTTATTCTTTCCGGGCACGCTGCTACAACTGGCTACGAGTTATATTTGCAGTCATCATGGTAGGTATTTGGTTTACGGCTGTATATTCCGGACATCACTATATTATAGATGTAACACTTGGTATTCTATGTGCATTATTAGGCATATGTTGTTTTGAATATGTATTAATGCGTATACCTAAATTCCGTAGCTTCATAGAACGTTACACAAAATATATTGAATAATAAAAACTATCTCCTTAGGCCCAATAGGGTCTGATAAAAATCAAATGGCATGTACAAAAGAAATGTCCCTTTGTACATGTCATTTATGTAGGAAGTTAACTTACGTATGTTACGATTTACTTTTTTATAACCTTCAAGTTACTATCTTTTATAATTTTCCATGCATCTTCCTCTGTTCCACTAAAAGGTCCTGATTTTTCCAGCTTAACAGTAGAAAGTGCAGCAGCAAAACATCCGGCCTCCTCATATGATACCCCTTTATTACGCATATAAAGATATCCCAACATGTAAGTATCACCACATCCAGTAGCATCAACTACCTCTTTAGGAGGATAGGCAGGAATATAATAGAAACTATTTTCCGCATAAATAATAGAACCTTCACTACCTAATGTAAGCAAAACTTCTTTTACTCCCCACTCTGCCAACTGCCGAGCTGCAGCCTGATAATCATCCAGCCCTGTCAGAACTTTTGCCTCATGCTCATTTACTTTCAAAATATGAACATACTTCAAAGCTTCTTTCTTTTCACACCAATCAATGGGATATACATTTTCACCTCTCACTTCACGTAAATATCCCTGCGCATCTACAGACAATATACCTTTCTTAGATAAATATTTGATCACATCCAAAGAGAAATCATCTGACAACAGACTTCCAAGATGAAAGATTTTAGCCTCTATATGTTGTATTTTTTCAACAGTAAAGGGATCTGCTTTAGCTAAAACACGCTGAGTACGATTATTTTGATTTATCCCATACGAATTTTCAAAATAAACAGTTTTCTTACTAGGTATTATTTCTACATTAAGACCTTTCCCCGTCAATTCATCCACAGACGAATACTCACTAGGAGCCAGCGAAGTTACCAATTTATAATTTTTCCAATCATTCAAATGAGAAATACCATGAGAAAAATAATAGGAAGTACCTCCCGGCATATAAATAGTTTGTTTTGGAGTAATAATTTTATCTAATGTTATATGCCCGATGCAACAAATATCATTCATTATTAATAACTATTTCATTATAAAAAACGGGTGCAAAGATAGCATTTTTGAACTTAAGAAAGTTGTCCCAATTCTTTTTTTATCTGTCTAGAACAATGATTTTATTGTCATTTTATACGAAATATTGTTCAATTTCTCCAAGCAAGAAATAAAAAAATAAGTTTATGCTTGTGGTTAAAAACAAAAGTATAACTTTACGGCATGTAATATTACTTTGTTATTTGACAAACTAGAAAAACAAATTAGAAATGGAAAAAATGAATGTACAACCAGCAAACGGCAAACTAGGAGTGCTGTGTGTAGGTTTGGGTGCGGTAGCAACTACTTTTATGACTGGTGTATTGATGGTCCGCAAAGGATTAGCAAAACCTGTCGGTTCAATGACTCAATACGATAAAATACGTGTCGGACGTGGAGCCAACAAAAAATATCTTCACTACAATGAGATTGTACCTATCGCAGATTTAAATGATATCGTATTCGGTGCATGGGATGTATATCCTGCTAACGCTTACGAATCAGCTATAAATTGCGAAGTCTTGAAAGAAAAAGATATTAATCCGGTAAAAGATGAGCTGGAAAATATCGTTCCTATGAAAGCAGCCTTCGACCATAACTATGCAAAACGTCTGGATGGAAATAATGTAAAAGACTGTGCAACACGCTGGGACATGGTAGAAGAATTGCGTAAAGATATCCGCAACTTCAAAGAAAAAAATGGATGTAGCCGTATTGTTGTTCTTTGGGCTGCTTCTACAGAAATTTATGTACCAGTATGCGAAGAAGTACACGGTACATTGGCAGCACTTGAACAAGCTATGAAAAACGATGACCGTGAACATGTAGCACCTTCTATGTGTTACGCTTATGCAGCTCTGGCAGAAGGTGCACCGTTTATCATGGGAGCTCCGAATACAACTGTTGATATTCCTGCTATGTGGGAAATGGCAGAAAAAACTAAGATGCCTATCGCTGGAAAGGACTTCAAAACTGGACAAACATTAGTAAAATCTGGATTTGCTCCGATCATTGGAACTCGTTGCTTAGGATTATCAGGATGGTTCTCTACTAATATTTTAGGAAACCGTGATGGCTTGGTTCTGGATGAACCTGCCAACTTCCATACAAAAGAAGTTAGTAAACTCTCTACACTTGAATCAATCCTCGTACCGGAAGAACAACCTGATTTATATACAGACTATTATCATAAAGTGAGAATTAACTATTATCCTCCTCGCAATGATAATAAAGAAGGTTGGGATAATATTGACATCTTCGGATGGATGGGATATCCAATGCAGATCAAAATCAACTTCTTGTGCCGTGACTCTATTTTAGCAGCACCATTATGTCTTGATTTGGTTCTGTTAAGTGATTTGGCAGCACGTGCAGGTCGTTATGGTATACAGCGCTTCTTGAGCTTCTTCCTGAAGAGCCCAATGCATGACTATACTGAAAACGAAGTACCAGTTAACCACTTATTCCAACAGTATGTTATGCTGAAAAATGCTATTCGCGAAATGGGTGGATACGAAGCTGACGAAGAAATTGACTAATCCTTTATAAGAAAACTAACAATACTAAAACAAAAGGCTGCCTCAAAAATGAAGCAGCCTTTTGTTTTTAATGTTATCACCAAAGGTAATAAGAGATATAAAGTTTTAATCTCTTGCTTTTCTTATTTAACAGATTACATTTTAAATACCTTGAGCAGGCATTATAATATCATTTATGACCTTACTTTGCCAAAAACAATCCTACATGCATACATCAATACGACAGCATAAGCAATCCAAGGTACGATGAAAGACATAACCATAGAAGAAGTGATATCTGCCACATAGCCCATCAGTAAAGGCCCCACGACGCCTCCCACTGGCGACATCATCAAGAAAGAAGAGGCACGTTTGGTATGGCTTCCCAACCCTCTTAAAGAAAGAGCAAATATAGTAGGAAACATAATAGCCTCAAAAGCATAACCACACAGCAAAGCAATCAATGAAATAATGCCTAAGTCACATAAGATTAAAGTCGTTGTCAAAACTGTTCCTATAGAACAATAGAGTAACATTCTCTCTGCAGAGATACGTTGCATTATCCAGCTACCAATAAAACGCCCAGCCATAAATAAGCTTAATCCCCCGAAAGAAAGAATCAAAGATGCACGCCGTGCATTCATCCATCCTTGCTCTACTACATAATTGATAAAAAAGCTATTGATTGAAATTTCACTTACCTCATAGGCAAAAAGGGCAATCAGTCCGAAAATAAATAATTTATGCGACCAAAGCCCAACACGATGCCCTTGAGAATCAACTTCCGTCTGGTGCTCGATTTCAGGCAACTTTACACGCATAAAAACAATGGCAACCAACAATACAACCACTCCCATACATGCATATGGTAAAGCTACGTTTCCTGTAGGTTGAGAATCATCTGAGAAAAGTAAAAGTCCCGTCAGAATAGGAGCACAAATACAACCCAATCCGTTGAAAGACTGAGCGAAATTCAAACGGCTAGCAGCGGTTTCCTTTGCACCTAGTTCAGTAACATATGGATTGGCAGCAGTTTCTAAAAAAGTAAGCCCACACCCTATTACAAAAAGTGCAAATAAAAATGCATTGAATGAAACGAAATATTGCCCTGGAATAAACAGAAATGCTCCTAGTCCATATAACAACAAACCAAAGACAACTCCTTTTCTATATCCAAAACGATTAATAAAGAGACCCGCAGGAATTGCCATGATAAAATATCCCATATACATCGTCACCTGAATAAAGGCTGAATGGGTTTTAGTTATATTCAAAACTTCCTGAAAATGTTTATTCAACACATCCAGAATGGCATGCGCAAATCCCCACAAAAAGAATAATGAAGTAACCAATATAAAAGGAAGAGTATATTGTTTACTTACCAATGAAATGCGTTTTGTTTCCATATTTTTCAATTATTATTACTATATCATTTCAGTAGACAGCAAAGCTTCGGCAATCCGTATATCCTCAGGGTGTGTCAATTTGATATTTCTTCGCTCTCCTTCTGCTATATATAAAGGAAAGCGCTTCAGTTCTGCCATCAGAGTATATAAAGATTGTGCACAAATAGATTTTTGTTCTGCTTCCTGGTAAGCTATCTCCAAATCTCTTAAAACAAATGTATGAGGAGTCTGCGCCTTATACATTTGTTCACGAGGAAAACAACGATACGAAGAAACTCCATCTTCAGTATACATAACAGCTTCGTTGTCCCGGACAGCAGTAATTGCATTTCCATACAATTCACATATCCGGATATTCTCAGAAATAATCTTTGCCGATAGCAAAGGCCGTACAGCCTCATGAACTAATACAATATCATCCCTGGTGTAATAATGAGAAAGTCCTTTTATACCATTACCGATAGAAATATGGCTATTGCTACCACCAGAAAAGATATGCTGCAATTTAGTTATATGAAAATCATGTTTCACCCGTTCTACATATTCTTCCCATCCAGAAAGACACACAACAGCAATCACATCTATTTCAGGATGATTTTCAAAAGCTTTTAATGTATGTGCTATGACAGGCATACCCTGCAACAATAAAAACTGTTTTGGAGTTTCCATATGCATTCGCCCTCCATATCCCCCAGCCAGAACCAAAGCGATACGGTGCCTTTTTATAATACTTTCCATATCTTTATTTATAAGCTTCTAATTCTATCTCCTTACAGAGTTTCTCATGCCTGCTACGCATATAAAAGAAGATTACATTCATTACAGTTACTTCGAAAACCATATACAACCATGGTTCTTTTATTAATACTGATATAAATAAGACACCTGCACGCATATCAAATGTCAAGATATTAGTATATTTCATCAAAGGCTTACTTCCTACCCTAAAATGTTGACGGAGTTCTTTTGGAATTTGATTTCCATATTTCTTTTTTAGTGTAAGTAATAAATGCTGGCATGAAGGTGACATTTTCTCCTGACTATGTGTATAACGAGCATAAAAAAATAAATAGATCTTTTCAAACCAGTCTTTACTCCATTTCAAGGCCTTCATTTTACGATATTGTACTTCTGAAGAATCCAACTCACATTTATCAGCTCCTTTTTGAAAAAACATATGGACATTACGATAATAGTCGGCCAAAGCACACTGTTTACTATGACAAATAAATCCGGCAAAGGCTGACAACAGCCAAATCCATATACCCCAAGATGGCGTAAGCCGTAAACTGATAAAGAAATAAATTGAGAAAAACCATACATCTCCGGCAAATCCGTCAAGGATACGTCCCAAAAGACTTTTCTTTCCCGTCATACGAGCAAGTTGCCCATCTGCACAATCATACCAATTTGCCCATATCAGTAAAAAAATCCCCCACAGAGTATGAGATAAATCATCATAATAAAACATATACCCCGACAAGGCCCCTAATATGATAGAAACGATTGTCACTACATTAGGATGTATATGTAATTGCTTAAAAAACAATGCCCACAAATAGCCGCAAGAACGAGTTACATATATTTCAAAAAAACCTTCTGTATCTTCCGACTTTAATGTAGACTTTATACCTTGTACCAAAGAACTAAACCACATGATTTATTTAAGCTTCTAAATACGTTTACTTTTCAGACTATTCTTATTACCAAATTTCATTAATCCGATACCTAAAATTATCCAGACCAATTCACGAAGCCGCATTATCAGCCCCATATACACACCATAAGCATATGGCATTGACAATCCACCTACAGCCAAAGCAAAACCGCCCTCCCGACCTCCTAACTGCATCGGTAAAAAGAACAAAGCATTAGCAAACAAAGAGGTAAAAGCCAATATTAGAATACAATCCCAATAGCTAATCGTATCTGTAAAAATCGATAATATAAAATAAATCTCAGCACATGATAAAACCCGCGCAAAAAACTCAGCTCCCAAAGATGTATAAAAAGTTACACGATGTTTGCTATGTAATTCCGCTATCTGATCATCAATTCGTTGAAGTGTTTCTTGCTTCTTTTCAGCAAAATTTATAGCCCAACGCTTCAAAAAAAACACCCTTTGCAACAATCGGATACAACGCATCGCCAAACCCTGCCGATAACCTTTCATAAAGAAATAAACTCCCATTAAACAAAAGATGCCGGAAAATGCCAAAAACAATGACAGACTCCATTGAAGGTGATGAGAGTATAAAACGAGATAGAGAAGAATAGAGAAAAGCCAAAAACAAAAGTGAGAAAAAATATGCATCATTACATATAGTATCACACTAGAGGTAGCTTTTTCTACTCCAACATAAGGAGCTAACTCCATAATGCGATAAGGTTCCCCCCCCATCAGCCCAACGGGAGTAGTTGCATTCAACGCAAAGCCCGTTACCGTATATTTATATACACGCCAATAAGGTATTTTATCACCTCTAAAGCCATCGTGTATAATGATATACCAGGCTCCAGCATTAAGCAAATAAATTAAAACCCATAAAAAGATAACCACCGGAAAACAAAGACCTGCTTTCCGGAGGCTATCTGTCAGTTCTGCATACGACACGTCAAACGTAAGAAGCATGACGGCTATGGCAACTATGCCAAAAAGCAGAAACAGATTCCTATATTTGCTCTTCATCTACCGTATCCAGTTTCAGTTTATCGCTATCGTCACGCTTTTCATAATATTGCTTGCGCAACGGATGTGCACTGATTTCTTTTTCTATACAACGATTACGGAAAACATCCAGCGCTACATATATTGCTTGACGGAATGAATCCTCTGAAGCAACTCCCTGACCCGCAATATCATAGGCTGTTCCATGAGCAGGAGAAGTACGCACAATAGGAAGACCCGCTGTAAAATTGACTCCCTCATCCATAGCCAAAGCCTTAAACGGAGCCAGACCTTGATCGTGATACATTGCTAAAATACCATCAAAATAGCGATAGTTTCCAGAACCCATAAAACCGTCTGCCGGATAAGGGCCAAAACACTGTACACCACGTTTTATCATTTCTTCCATCGCTGGAATGATAACCGTTTGCTCTTCACTTCCAATCAGTCCACAGTCACCAGCATGAGGATTCAGTGAAAAGACTGCTATACGAGGATTGTCAATGCCGAAATCCTGTTTTAAAGAACGATGGAAAATAGTCATTTTTTCCATGATTAATTCCTGAGTCAAATCTTTTGAAATCTCGCTGACAGGCACATGTCCAGTAACCAAAGCTACTCTGAAATCATCTTTTAATAAAATCATCAAGGCCTTCTGTCCATTTCCTACACGTTCTTCTATATATTCAGTATGACCGGGAAAATGAAAATTCTCTGACTGTATCGTGTGTTTGTTGATTGGAGCTGTTACCAATACATCAAACAATCCTTCACGATATTCCTTCAAAGACATTTCCAGTGCAGCTAATGCAGCACGTCCTGCTTCCTGAGTAGGTTTAGCTAATTCCACCTTCAGTTCATCTTCGGTACAATTTACAATATTGACACGTCCTTCCTGAGCTTCAGATGCAGAATTGATAATACTAAAGTTTGTCTGAATATCCATCGCTTTACGATGATATGCAGCAACTTTAGGCGATCCGTAAATTACTGGAGTACACAAATCCAACATAGTGGGATCAGAAAAGGCTTTCAGTATTACTTCATACCCTACTCCATTTATATCTCCGTGGGTGATTCCCACAATTATCTTACGTTCTTCCATGCTTCTTATTTATTGCTTATTTGTTCAGCTTTATGTTCTACTTTTTCTTCGGTTAACGTACTATCAACCGGCAGTTCTGAAACAGCCTGTTCTGAAGGTAACTTCAATGTATACAATGCTGCATTCAACCGACGGATCTGATCTCGTTTCAATTTACCCGGATTATAGACAAACCCTTCTACAACTACTACACGAGCATTTGCACGGTCAACTCTCATATGCGATACAAACGGGCCACCCATTGCATCATTTTTCATTTCCCATAGTCCACGGGCCTCAAAAGCATAATCTCCCTTTACTGCAATATTTCTAACATCAACAAATGCAGAATCAGCAGTTTCCATATACATACCTTCACGCTCTCCCGGGATATTCACTTTCATTACAGAATCACGTTTGTGTATGAAGTATGCTTTGGTGAAAGTATTTTCATCTCTGAACGGGAAAGTATACATCACAAAATTCATATCATTAAGGTTGGTAGAAGACCAAAAGAAGTCTTTGCCTTCTTTATATGATTCCATTTCAACAGGCATCCAGATATCACAGTCGAAAAGACTTCCTACCTTAGCAGAAATAGTCTGATTATGTTTTTTCTCTAATGTCTTTATCTCACGGTTCATTTCTGCCCGAGTAAAGAAATCAATAATCACATTTCCATTTTGAGAAACATAGTTTGCAAATTCTTCCTGATTTGGGGCCTGAATGACCATAATCATCTGAGGTGAAGCATATACATCACGCGAATATTTGAACTTTACCTGAGTATACAGCTGCGGATTGATGTCTACCATAATTATATTACGGAACAGACGCATTGTCCGGTCATAATACGCAGTTCGCACTCTTGAGATACGGAAAGAGCGTTCCGGCTGAGGCAATCCTGGAACATCCGTGTCCAACACATGAAAAAGAGCACTATCCGGACTCATCCAACAGTTATCATCGGCAACAACCAAAATTTCATAAGGACGACCACTGGAAGCCGGAGTTATCAGACTTTTTCCTTCCCCTTTACAAGAAGCTAATGCTAGCACAACAAGTGCCAAACTCAGATAAAAGGCTAAACGCTTCATATTTTTTTCTTTTAGTTAGTTTCTTTATTTTTTTCAGCTTGCCGTTTCGCCGTAGACAGCATGCCACAAGCAGCAAAAATATCCTCTCCTCTCGATGCGCGAATTGTTGCAAAAACTCCATGCTGTGTCAAATAATCACGGAACGCAAGCATAGACTCCATATTCGTACCTTCCAGATCTACATTTGGGATAGCATGGAAACGTATCAAATTGATACGGCAATCCAACCCTCGTAAAAGCTTTATCAATTCTTTAGCATACAGCATACTGTCATTTACTCCCTTGAAAACAATGTATTCAAAAGACAAACGACGCTGTTTGCTAAAATCATAGTGCCTGAGAATATCAATAATTTCAGTAATAGAAAATGCTTTCTCGGCAGGCATCAGTTCTCTTCGCTGTGCAGGGAACGGAGAATGCAGGCTCACTGCCAAATGACAGTCACTTTCTTCCAAGAAACGCTCTAAGCCTTTACGCAAGCCTACAGTAGAAACAGTTATACGTTTCGGACTCCAAGCATATCCATAATCAGCTGTAAGAATTTCAAGTGAACGTAATACCGCATCCAGATTATCAAATGGTTCTCCCATTCCCATAAAAACGATATTCGTAAGCTTATCACGTTCCGGAATAGAATAAATCTGATTCAGTATTTGAGTAGGTGTCAAACTATTCGTATATCCCTGCTTGCCTGTCATGCAAAACTTACAATTCATTTTACATCCTACCTGCGAGGAAACACATAATGTAGCACGGTCTTCGTCAGGGATATACACAGATTCAATGTAATCACCTTCAGGAGTACAAAACAAATATTTTACAGTCCCGTCTACAGAACGCATCTCATGAATCGGAGCGGTAGCCCCTATCTCATAGTTTTCTTTCAGCCTTTCACGATTTTTCAGCGATAAGTTTGTCATATCATCTATTGAAAAGACTTTCTTATCGTATAACCATGCAACAATTTGTTTTGCCGTAAATCCAGGCATACCCAAACCATGCACAATACCTTGTATTTCGCTCAGTGTTTTCCCCAACAAGGGAATTTTTACATCAGCCATTCTTTCTTTGTTTTTGCACACGTTCTACAAATAATCTGTACAAAAGGATTCTCCATTCTATACAATTAGCGTACAAAGTTAGACAAAAATAAGATATATTCTCTATCTTTGCCACTATAAATGTATTAAATATGAATAAAACAATCACATGTTTCATTCCATACGGAAGTGAAAATCAAATTAATAAAACAATAAGACACCTACAGGAATGTCCTACAGTAGACCGGATATTCTTACTGCCAACATCTCCTGTTCCCAATTTGAGCTTACCCGATAAATGCTATATATTGCCGTCCTCAGCTCCCGAATCTGTTGAAAGATACAAGCAAGTTGCTCTTTATGCAAATACTCCTTTTACCCTTATCTGCACACAAGTACAAGATTTGGAATTTGGCTACATGGCATTAGAACGTATGTGCGACTACCTTTCAGCACCTCAATGCAGTATGGTATATGCAGACCATTACAAAACTATAAAAGGAGAACGGACACCTCATCCTGTTATCGACTACCAACTTGGAAGTGTGCGAGATGATTTTGACTTCGGCTCCTTACTCATGTTCCGTACCGATTATCTTAAAAGAGCAATCAACGAAATTGAGGCTGAAAAAGAGTACCAACATTCCGCACTATATGCTTTGCGATTAGCTCTTTCAAGATACGGAGAACTTACACACATACGAGAGTTTCTTTATACAGAAACCGAGATAGACTTACGAAAGTCAGGTGAAAAACAGTTTGATTATGTAGACCCGCGTAACCGTCAGGTACAAATCGAACGTGAAGAGGTTTTTACCCGGCATCTAAAAAAAATCGGAGCTTATCTTAAACCCAGCATGATGACAGTTGATTTAAAAGAAGGAGAATTCTCTCATGAAGCATCAATAATCATTCCAGTACGCAACCGTGCACGCACAATAAACGATGCCATACGTTCTGTCTTAGAACAGGAAACTAGTTTTCCTTTCAACCTGATTATCATAGACAATCATTCTACCGACGGAACCAGTGAAATCATAGAACAATATAAAAATGACAATAGAGTTATACACCTGATTCCCGAACGAACCGATTTAGGTATTGGTGGATGCTGGAATCTAGGTATTAACCACCCACAGTGCGGTCGTTTTGCTATACAGCTAGACAGCGATGATTTGTACAGCAGTCCGCATACCGTACAAACCATCGTTGACAAGTTCTACAAGGAACAATGTGCAATGGTTATTGGTTCATACCGCATGACCGACTTTACGCTGCAAACCTTGCCTCCCGGAGTAATCGACCATAAAGAATGGACAGATGAAAACGGACATAATAATGCGTTACGCATCAATGGATTAGGAGCTCCCCGAGCATTCTTCACCCCATTACTGAGGAAAATTCGTGTACCAAACACAAGTTACGGAGAAGACTACGCTCTAGGACTTGCATTTTCACGCCAATATCGTATTGGACGTATCTATGATGTACTTTACTTATGCCGTCGTTGGGAAGGAAACTCTGATGCAGCCTTAAGCATCGAAAGAATAAATCAGAACAATAATTATAAAGACAGTCTCCGTACACTAGAAATTAAGTTGCGTCAAGCAATGAATAAAAAAAGACAAGCAGGGAAACTCTTTATCGAAAACCAATTAGCAAAATGGCAGACAGCACGCACTAACCACGAAGCACTCAATCAAATAGAAACGCGTCGGTTCGAGTTAGCAGGAAATACGATAACTGTGCAATTCAATCCAGCACGTGCTGTTTCTACATGCGCAAAAGTCGATAAATCATCTATAGAAGCGCGAAAATGCTTTCTTTGTCCGGAAAACAAGCCCAACGAACAAGATGAAATAATCATTTCATTAGACGAACCGTTCAGCTTACGGATCAATCCATACCCGATACTTCCCGGACACCTTACCATTTCCAGTTTAAAACATCAGGATCAGGTATTGGCAGATAAAACGATACGTCAGCTTCCAGGAAAACTGATCAGCTGGCTGGAAGAATATTTTGCATCCGGTTATGTCCTATTTTATAATGGGGCTAAATGTGGAGCCTCAGCTCCGGATCATTTCCATTTTCAGGCAGTAAAACAAAGCGATGTGCCGGTCATCCAGCAATGGGAAAGACTCATGGAAACAGCTGTCAGAGAAAAAGAAATAAAAACAGAAAACGGTAACACTTATTCTTCTTTCCAAATAACCAGTTACATCTGCCCGATCCAAGTATTTATCTGTAATCATTCTGCAGATATATTACCTGAAATGATTAATCACTACTTACAATCACTTCCTTTGCACGAGGGAGAAAGCGAACCCAGATACAATTTATTTGCATGGCAGGACAAACAAAGAGGGTTCACGATGGCTTATTTTCCACGAGAAGAACATCGCCCGGCCTGCTATACGGCAACAGGAGGAAAGCAACTGTTAGTCAGCCCTGGAGCACTTGATATGGCAGGGTTATTAGTAACTCCGCGTAAAGAGGATTTTGATAAAATAACCGAATCAGATATTACACAGATATACAAAGAAGTAGCATACCATAATTAAACACATAGAGCATAATGAAAGAACCAGAAATAAGTGTGGGTATCGTCAATGCCCAAGAGATACATTTTACCCTTAATTCTCATTTCCTGGCAAAAGGTGAAACTGTAACTGGTAACCAAGTCGTATCTTTTAGTGAAGGAGGAATCCTATGGAATGGCAATGTATATCGAGAACTTACATTCACTCCTGTAGAAGATGAAGCCTCTTTCTCCTTATACGATGTAACGATTGGCATCAATTTCCATTGGGAGCGTCAGGAAACGCAACATTTCAACGGAACTTTAAAGCTGGTTGTAGATGAAGGAAAAATCACAGCTATCAATATTTTACCGGCAGAAGATTACCTGATAAGTGTGATTTCTTCTGAGATGAATGCTACATCCTCTCCCGAGTTTTTAAAAGCTCATGCTGTAATTTCAAGAAGTTGGCTATTGGCGCAAATTGAAAAACGCAAAGCAATGAGCAAACACGATAACGGCTTTTTCTCCTTTATAAAGACTGACACTGAATACATCCGCTGGTACGACCGCGAAGATCATACTATTTTTGATGTCTGTGCAGACGATCATTGCCAGCGTTACCAAGGCATTACGAAGGCATCCAATAAGAATGTTGTAGAAGCGGTCAAAGCAACTCAAGGCCAAGTATTAATGTACAAAAACTGTATTTGTGATGCACGTTTCTCTAAATGCTGTGGAGGAGTCAGTGAGGTTTTCGATACCTGCTGGGAAGAGAAAAACTACCCTTATCTCAGTGCTATACGTGATACAAAAGAGGAAGGAAGTTTTCCTGATTTAACTCAAGAAAGTGAAGCTGAGAAATGGATTAAAAGTACCCCTGACAGTTTTTGCTACACTCATGATAAAAACATCATTTCACAGATACTTAACAACTACGATCAAGAAACAACCAATTTCTATCGCTGGAAAGTTCGCTATACTCAGGAAGAGCTTGCAGAACTGATTCGCAGCAATACAAAGAACGATTATGGAAAGATTGTCGATCTCATTCCCGTTGAACGAGGAAAATCAGGACGTATCTGCAAGCTGAAAATAGTAGGTACAGAAAAGACACTTATCATAGGCAAAGAACTGGAAATACGCCGTACACTCTCTCCTACCCACTTATTCAGTTCTGCATTTATCGTAGAAAAAGGAGAAACGGATGCCGAAGGAATACCTGCATGGTTCGAACTTACTGGTGCCGGATGGGGACATGGTGTAGGCCTTTGCCAAATCGGTGCAGCCGTCATGGGTGAGCAGGGCTATAATTACAACGCAATTTTGCTTCATTACTATAAAGGGGCAGATATAAGAAAACTGTATTAATATTTTCAATATGAAAAAACAATCTCCCTGGTCGTGGGTCCCAACGCTTTACTTTGCTGAGGGATTACCTTATATAGCAGTCATGACTCTGTCGCTTGTCATGTATAAGCGCATGGGAATTTCAAATACAGAAGTAGCTCTTTATACGAGTTGGCTGAACCTGCCATGGGTCATCAAGCCATTATGGAGCCCGTTTGTCGATTTGCTCCGTACCAAACGCTGGTGGGTAACTCTCATGCAGCTATTTATCGGAGCAGGTCTTGCAGGTATTGCTTTTACTATACCTACCGAACATTTTTTCCAGGCTACACTTGCCATATTCTGGCTCATGGCTTTTAGTTCCGCAACTCATGATATTGCAGCAGACGGATTTTACATGCTCGGCTTAACGACTCATGAACAGGCTTTGTTTGTCGGAATCAGAAGCACTTTTTATCGTATAGCAACCATCGCCGGACAAGGCTTGTTGGTCATGATAGCCGGATATCTGGAAAAAACAACCGGAAGCATTCCCTACTCATGGAGCATCACGTTCCTCATCATGGCAGGAATATTTCTTGCGCTATGGCTCTATCATGCCTTTATTTTGCCACGTCCTGCAAATGACAAGGCAGCAGTAGAAACATCAGCCTCTGGACTACTTAAAGAGTTTTTGCTGACATTCCGCTCGTTTTTCCGAAAAGAGCAGGCTGGTATTGCTATATTATTCATGCTTCTGTACCGGTTACCGGAGGCACAACTGACTAAGATGAGTATTCCTTTCCTGCTTGATCCGGTTTCTGAAGGCGGATTAGGCATGACGACCGAACAGATAGGATTTACACAAGGTACAGTCGGCATTATCGGACTGATGTTAGGAGGTATATTGGGAGGTATGGCAGTCGCACGGCACGGACTGAAACAATGGCTATGGTATATGGTATGGGCTATCTCACTGCCCGACATAGTATATGTATTTTTAAGCTATTTCCCCGAAACGAATCTCTTATGGATAAACATATGCATATTTATTGAGCAGTTCGGCTATGGATTCGGTTTCACTGCTTACATGCTTTACCTCATTTATTTTTCTCGAGGAACTCACAGTACCGCACATTATGCCATTTGTACAGCTTTCATGGCTCTGGGAATGATGCTTCCCGGTATGATAGCCGGATGGATGCAGGAGCTTCTGGGATACCAGCACTTCTTCCTCTGGATCATGGTATGCTGTGCTGCAACCTTTGGTGTAACTGCCCTACTGAAAATAGATCCTGAATTTGGTAAAAAACAGACCGAATAAACGATTTCAATACACACCGACAAATAAGAAAAAACGTCACCGGAAATTCGATAATTTCCAGTGACGTTTTTCTTAGGGACACTCAGTAAATAGTATAAAATTAGCCAACTAATTCATACACAATATAT